>ERZ1673699.353-NODE-353-length-54760-cov-6.116114_pt1 | contig 54760 bp, 52 predicted proteins | sample MGYA00580229_ERZ1673699 | MGnify/ENA primary metagenome ERZ1673699 (study PRJEB41218, sample SAMN15661785) | gut metagenome | host: Homo sapiens | place: Canada: London | collected 2015-08-20/2019-03-30 | study: EMG produced TPA metagenomics assembly of... | reverse complement strand
GTACGGGACCGCTCCATTTTGTAGGAGAATCCGGCAGGCTGGAGTGCGATTACTGCGGCTCAAGCTTCGATGTCGCAGAAATTGAAGCGCTCTACGCGGAAAAAGAAACAAAAGCAGCGGAAGCGGCGCAGAAGCAGGAAGAAACAGAAGCGGCTCAAAAAACTGCCGAAGCGGAAAAACAAAAGACCGCCGCAGGCGGCTCTGACTGGGACACTTCCGGCCTGAACGAGGATTGGGGCGCGGACGCGGCTGACATGAAGGCTTACAGCTGCCCGTCGTGCGGTGCGGAGCTGCTCTGCGACGCGACAACTGCGGCTACGTCCTGCCCATACTGCGGAAATCCGTCGGTGCTTCCGGGTCAGTTCGCCGGCGTTTTGAAACCTGATTTTGTGCTTCCCTTTAAGCTGAGCAAGGAGGATGCCATCAAGGCGCTGAAGAAACACTATCGCAAAAAGCCGCTGTTGCCGTCAACATTCTCCAAGTCCAATCATCTTGAGGAGGTCAAAGGCGTGTATGTACCCTTCTGGATGTATGACGGTGCGGCCAGCGGAAGCGTGCAGTTCCATGCTACCACTGTACATAAGTACACCTCGGGAGATTATGAAATCACGGAGACAAGCCACTACGATGTGCGCCGCGCCGGTTCTATTGGCTTTGAGAAAATCCCGGTGGACGCGTCAAGCAAAATGCCGGACGACTACATGGATTCCATCGAACCGTATGACTATACAGACTTAAAGCCGTTTTCCACAGCGTATCTGCCCGGATTTTTGGCAGACAAATATGATGTGAGCGTTGAAAACAGCCGGGAGCGGGCAGACAAGCGCTGCGCGGGTTCGCTGGTGTCTGCGCTGGAAAGCACGGTTTCGAATTACACCACCTGCAATGAAACGAGCCGAGACATCTGTTTGAAGCGCGGCAAAGTGCATTACGCGTTGCTTCCCGTCTGGATCTTGAATACAAAGTGGGAAGGAAAAGATTTCCTTTTTGCCATGAATGGTCAGACAGGTAAGTTGGTAGGCAACCTTCCTGTCAGCACGAAGCGGGTTGTCGGTTTGTTTGCAGCAATCGCGGCGTCACTCAGCGCCATCGGCGTGACTGCGCTGCTGCTTTTGGCACACTAGGGAGGGCGGAAAAATGAAAGAGAGAATACGCTGTCTCCTGCTGACGTTTATAATCGCGCTTGTATTCTGCGTGAATGTATCCGCAACCGAGCAGACAGGTGCACAGCTTTATTATGTGACGGATGAGGCCGGACTTCTCAGCGAAAACGAAAATATGCTGCTGGAAAAGATGGCGGAAACCGTCTCCCAAAAATACGGCATCGGTGTATATATTGTAACCGTGGAGGATTATCGTGACTTCCATTCTGAAGGTGTCTATAAGGCAACCTATACCATCTATCACGAATACACGATGGGCGAAGGACCGGACCGCGACGGGATCATGCTCCTGCTCAGCATGGATGATCGCGACTGGGCGATGTTCTGCTACGGCTCACGCTGTGAGTATGCGTTCAACAGCTATGGTCAGCAGAAACTGGAAAAGGTATTCCTCGATAACTTCGGTGAGAACGACTGGTACGGCGGCTTTGAGGATTACATCAAAGAATGCAGCGTCTATCTGGAAAAAGCAGCCTCAGGAAAGCCGGTTCGAGCGAGTTTGTTTATTCCGATCCTTATCGTGATCGGTCTTTCCCTACTGGCAGCAATCGTGATCGTCTCTGTGATATGGCAGAAAATGGAAAATGTATCAAAAAAAGCAACCGCTAACGCCTATGTTTCCGCGGAACTTCAGCTTACAGAGCAAACAGATCATTTTACCCATAAAACGACCTCCAGCCGGAAGATTGAGCGCAGCTCTTCCGGCGGCGGGAGCAGCCACAGCGAATCCGGTGGAGGCGGTTCCGGCCGAAGCGGAAAATTCTGAAAGGAGTGGCTATGAAAACAACACCCAGACGCATGTTCGCGCTATTGTTGGCACTGGTTCTGTTATTGTCGCTTTGCGCCTGTACGCAGAAGACGCAAACGGAGCCTGACGAACCCAAAATAAATACTGCCCACAAAAAAACTCCGGAAAGCCAACAGGAGGAAGCTGTATTACAGAGCGACGGGAACGATTTTGTATCACAGGATAAGACCGTGGACACGCCGCCGGTGCAATACGCGTTTTCACAGCAGGCAGAGACATCGCTTGGATGGTTGCGCGATAGGATTGATTTTCCGACGACAATGTTTGGTGCGGCGTATCTCGGCTATGTCGGCGGTCTGTTTGACGAGGGTTTTGAGGCGGGTTTCCCTGCGTGGCTGCAGGAAACCAATGAGGCAATGCTCCTCGAATACCCCTTTATCGCAGAGATCAACGATGAGCACATCATCGGCGGCGCAGGGCATCTGTACTGCATTGTGCCGGTCGACGAGAACGCGACGGTTGCGATCAACCGTGTGCAGTGGAACGAAAAAACACAGACCGATGAGGTCACAGAGGTTCTCTACCGGTCAGAGAGCGGCGAACCGGTGCTGCTCTTTGCGAATCTCGACGGCATTGCGCATGAGGCCGACACCCAGGTCTTTATCACCGACAACAACGGGAACACCTGCGAATGGTATCCCTCGCTTGATGCGACGAGCCATCTTGCACCGTGTACATCGGAAGCCGGTGATTATCTTTCGTTCGATTTTACGGAATATGCCTGGTATGACATCCCATCCGAATTTTCCGGTCGGCTTTCTGACGGCTGGACAGGCATGACTGCGCTTGGCCTTGCCGGATCGCAGAGTACAGGCATGGGCTGGATCACAGAAACCATGGTAGAGGAAACCGGCCGCTATGCCTATTTCTCGCTGCGCTTCTATCTCGAGGATGAGACGGGGGGTACAGTCGATCTGGAGTGGACATACGAAGACAGCGACGACATTGAGGAGATGTGGAGCGGTTTCTGGGCGATTCAAACGATCCCGGACGGGCCAAGCTATGTGACGCTCAGCTTGTCGCTTGTGGGCGGTAACAGCTACGGTGTCACGGACGGCCCGGCGTATCTGTGTGAGACGTATCCTCTCCTAATCAGCCCGAGCGGTACGGAGCTGCTGGTCGGCGCAGGTGAGAGCGGCGTTTGTCTGCCGTTCATGTCGCAAAGCACAACAGCATGTGTGCTGACACAGGCCGCAGGATAGAAAGCGTGCAGGAAGCAAACTGCTTTGAGGTTTGCATTCACAAATTTTGTTTGGTAGCAATCTACCGTCCAAGTCCATGTCCGGGGCAATAACCTGTTCGGCTCACAGTATCAATCTAAGCTACCGCTCAAGACACAGCTTCCCTCGGAGATCGCCGCTGCCGCATTTCGGAGTTTTAAAGAGCGGTATTCTTGGAACACGAAGATCAGAAGAGATAAAGTCAAAATGCCGGGGCTAATGCATCAATAAACAATGTTTTTCAAACATTTTCTGCTTTATGTCCGTGCTATGAAGCGCTGAAAGTGAAAGCGGTGAAGTTTGACGAGGCGGAAGAAGCAGGAAAGACCGATCTGCAAAAGGCGCAGGGCTGCCGGGATTTCCGAGCGGGCTCTGCGCCTTTTGTATTTTCAGAAAAATAGCACCCCGGGCCGAAGGATGGGTGACCGCGGGGCGCTTGACAGATTTACAATTGGATTATATAAAACCGCAAAGGAAATGTCAATAGAAAATTCGAAAAAATGTGGATATTTTTCATGTTTTTAACCTGCTTTTAACGTATTCTTTTCTTTTACTTTTGCAGAAGTCTATTGCAAACCGACACGCAGCGTGGTACAATCGGCTTAAAGAAGTACGTGGAGGAGATTTTGTCGTGAACATGAAAACAATCGGTTCCGCCGTTGTAATCATCTTGGCCGCCATAGTCGGGCTATTCCTCGGCGCTGCCATGAACGACGGGTTAAGCGGCTCCATACTGCTCGCGGTCATCGCAGGGTTCGTCTGTGTGATCTATACGATTGAAAACAGTGGCAAGAAGTAGGGGATTTTTTATGATTTTACGGTTTAAACAGCGCTTTTTTTCATGGTTCGACAGCTACGATATTTACGATGAGAACGGCAACACGGTGTATGTCGTCAAAGGGCAGTTCTCCTGGGGACACTGCCTGAAAATTTTTGACGCTTACGGCGAAGAGATCGGCACGGTAAAAGAACGCATCTTCACGTTCATGCCGAAATTCGAGATGTATTTTAAAAACCAATATGTCGGTTGCATCAGCCGCGAATTTGCACTTTTTAAGCCGAAATACAACGTAGAATGCAACGGCTGGCATGTGGAGGGCAACGTTTTGGAGTGGGATTATGCCGTTGTTTCCGGAAGCGGTCACGATGTGGCAAGCATCTCCAAAGAGCTGTTCAACTGGACGGACACATACCTTTTGAACATATACGACCCCGCAGACGCACTGTGCGTTTTGATGATCGTGCTTGCAATCGACGCCGAAAAGTGCAGCCAAAATAACGGCTAAACGCTATTTTCTGTACAGAAAAGACCTCTGCTCAAGACTGTTTGGCCCGAGCAGAGGTCTTTTCTTTTCCCAAAATTTAAAATGCGTAGAACAAAATGCCGAGACCGGCGGAAAGCACGATCATCAAAATGGGCGAGGGTGCTTTCTTTTTAAAGTGCTTATAGCCAAAGTGCAAAGTAATCAGCAGCAGCAAAATCACAACACCGCGCAGATCGACCTCGGGGGCGCTTCGTATGGTTGTAAAGCCGAATAGCGTGCTGAGGCCCATCGTCAGCGCCGTAGCCAAAATGAGCGCCACCACGCACGGACGCACGCCGGAGAGGAATGCCTGTACACCGGCGTATTTCAGCAGATTACTCAACACTGCCGCAATGAGCAAAATAATGACGAACGAGGGGAGCACCACGCCCAAAGTCGCGAGCAGACTGCCCAACACGCCGCCTTGCGAAGACCCGACGAACGTCGCCATGTTAACGGCAAGCGGGCCGGGGGTCGATTCGGACACCGCAATGAAGTTGATGAACTCGCTTTCCGTGAGCCAGTGATTCGAGAGCACGGCTTCGCGGATGAGGGAGATCATGCCGTAGCCGCCACCGAACGACACTGCGCCAATCTCAAGGAAGGTCAGGAATAATTTAAAATAGATCATTTCACGTCACCGCCTTTTCCACGCAGGCGCTGTATGAAGTAGGCCGCAAGACCAACCACACCGCTAAGCAAAATAAAGTAGATGGACGAAAACGAAACAGCGAAAACGGAAAACGCTATCATGCAAACCGCTACGCCTGTAACAAGCACGGTATTGAACGCCGTCTTTTCAAGACTTTTCAGCATGCGCACACCGGCGGAAAAGATGAGGTACACAACACACACCTGAATTCCGCGGAACGCGCAGGAAACGAATTTCAAGCTCAAAAACTGGTCAAAGAATAGGGAAATGAGGTAGATAATGACAAACGAAGGGATACACACCCCAAGCGTGGCCGTCGCCGCGCCGGGCACACCGGCAATGTGATAACCGATATACGTTGCGCTGTTAATAGCTATCGGGCCCGGCGTAGACTCCGCAATCGCGATCATGTCGAGGAACTCTTTTTTATCGATCCACTTTTTCTTTGCGATAAATTCATTTTCCAGCAAGGCAACCATCGCATAGCCGCCGCCGAACGTGAAAGCGCCGATCTTCAAAAATGTGAGGAACAGCATACATAGTTTTTTCATTTTTCAACCCCATTTTCTGCTAATTTAAACACGATAATCATACACCGTTTCACCGAAAAAAGCAATAAAAAAGAAGCAGGCGCACCTTTCGATGTGTTCCTGCTTCCTTTGCTTTATTTTAAATTACTTAGAGAAGAGGTTTGCCACACGGTTCCAGAAGCTGTCTTTGGTTTCAGTCTCGGTCGTGGTTTCTTCCGTGGTGCTCGTGCTGTTGCTGCTCGAGTCCGTTGCGGTGCGCATTACGTAGCTTACGGTCATATCCGTACCGTCTGCGCGGCCGGAGCCCTTGAAGCTGTCCGCACGATCCTTCATGATGTCAATCACGCGTGCCAGCGTGGAATCCGGGTCGGTAATTTCGCTGAGGCCGTCGAGCTTATCATTGATTGTATCGGAGAACTCTGTCATGCCGTCGCTGAGTTCAGACGTACCGTCTTTAAGTTCTGCGCCGCCGGTCTGGAACTGACCGATCGCATTCGATACGGTCTTGCTGGAGGAAGAGAGCGTCTCCATGCCGCCGAGCAGTTGGTTGGTGCCTGCATCGAGCGTGCCTACGCCGGTTGCGAATGCAGAGGTGCCGGTTGCAAGCTGAGAAGCACCGCTGCCAAGCTTTGCAGCACCGTCGGAAATCGCGTTAGCCGCACCGACAACCGTGTTGGTATCTGCCGGATTCTCTGCGTTATACAGCGCGCCGGTCAGCGTATCAACACTGTCCATCATTTCGCCTGCCTGCGAGGAGAGGTCTTTGAATTCACCCATCAAACTCTTGAGCTCATCGGTGTTAATGTCCGGAATTGCCGCTGCAACCTGCTGCACAGCGCTCTGTTTTGCCGCCGCAAGTTTCTCGGAAGACGTTACTTCTTCTGTAACAATCGGGGCAACCTGTTCGGCAACCTTCGGGCCGACAGTGCTTGCAATCGTATCCGAATCAATATCGCTTACAACCTGACCCATTGCCGCTTTTACAGCAACTGTTGCTGCGTCGGAAAGTTTTGCTGTAACTGTATCGGTAATTTCGCTACTCGGAGAAGCCGGAGCATCGATTTTTGCTAAGATTGCATTTTTTTGATCTTCAGTAAGGAAATTCGGATCACTTAAAAGTTCTTCGAGTGCCGTCTTATAACCGCCTTGGAATACATCGGTCGAAAGTGCAGCCGCCTGATCTGCTACCTGATCTGCGCCGACTGCCGCATCATCGGCTGCCTTCTGCACGTTGCCCTTGATCTCTTCCGCCGTCTTCTGAGAAGCAACTGTTGCTGCTTTGCTTGCAGCAGCTTCGGAAGCCGCTTTCGCTGCGCCGCTCGCCGCGCCATCGAAAACCTGTTCAGCGCCTGCGCCGAGCTGTGCTTTGAGTGCTGTCATATCCGGGATTTCAACGGTCTCCAGCTTGCCGGAAAGCTCGGCCATTTTGTCTTCAAGCGCGGTCTTCTTTTCGGAAGCCTCTACAAGGCCCGGGACAAGCTGCTGATTCATGACGCCCGCAAGCTGTGCGGTACTGTTCTGCAGCTGAATAGCGCCGAGGGAAAGCTCGCCGGTCTTCGTTGCCAAGAGCTGTGCGTTTTCAAGCAGGTTTCCCGTGCCGTTTGCAAGGGTCTGTGTGCCGTTCAAAGCGCTGTCCACGCCGGCATCAAACTGGCTGTAACTCGAAGCAAACGTGTCAAGGCTTTCGACAAGTGTGCCCACAGCGTCATCCAATGCGCCGGAACCATCCTTCAGCTGATCGATTGCATCGGTCAGTTCATCCATCGTGTCGCCAAGCTCGTCGGAAACCTCATCGAGGTCGAGGTCGGAAAGACTCGGAGCCGCGGCGAAGAGAAACGTCGGGACGGTGCAGTCCGTAACATCCGCTTCGAGGGTAAGGGTATCGAGCATCAGGTCGTCGAGCTTATCAAAGCTGTCGGGGAGCAGGTCGCTGACGGCTTCCTTCATGCCCGGCATCGCAAGGTAGCAGGCAACCTGCGTTTTGGAATCAGACTCCACAAGACCGTGCTCTGTCGTGATGTTCTTGAAGTTTTCGCTCGGCAGCACAGCCGCCGCAACGGTAAAGAACGGGGTATAGACGGTGCGCTTTTTACCGTTTACGGTCACTTCTTCGCCGGTGTTGTTCGTCAGCTTAACGGTTGCGACAAGGTGGCCGCTCTGACCCTTGAGTTCATCGGCCGTAACCGCCTTGCCGTTCAGCGTATACTCGATGGAAACGCCGACCGGTGCCTGTGCGCTGTTCTTGCCCTGATAATAAATATCGGTTTCGTCCGTCGTCCACTTGAGCGTATTGCCGGACTGTTCCGGCATCACGTCGCTCTTGAGGTTCTGGATATCGGAAAGGTCGCTTTCGTCGGTAACGGCATCAAAACCGTCATCGCTGTGCAGCCAATCGCTGGTGATCTGCTCCTGCACGGAACCGTCTGCGTTCAGGATGAGATAAGAGGTTTCTTTTTTCTCAACGGTAGCATCCGCCGCGAAGGCCGGAGCAGCGCAGCCGAGGAGGAGAAGTGCGGAAATCGTAGCCGCAACGGATTTTGTAAGATACTTACTCATATTGATCGAGATCCTTTCTCTGAATCGATTATGCCTTTTTCTCGGTGATTTCGGGCTTTTTCAGCCAATGGAATGTGGTCTTTCTGAGGATTGGCTCCGTGATGACGAGCAGTGCCGGCAACACAAGCAGGATAACTGCCATACTGATGAGTGCGCCGCGGCTGATGAGCTTGCACAGCACGCCGATGAGCTCCATACGGGAGACGAGGGACACGCTGAACGTTGCCGCGAAGAAGGTGAGACCGCTTGTTAAAATGCTCTGACTGCACTGTTCAACGGCAATTTGAGCCGCTTCCTTTGCAGTGTGACCCGCGTTACGCTCTTCGCGGAAACGCGTGGTCATGAGGATCGCATAGTCGACCGTTGCACCGAGCTGAATGGTGCCGATAACGATGCTTGTGATAAACGGCAGCGTCGTGCCGGTGAAGTACGGAATGCCGAGGTTGATCATGATGGCGCTTTCAATCGCCGCAACGAGCAGCACCGGAACAGAAGCGGAGCGGAACACGATGGCGATAATGACGAACACGACGATGATACTTGTGATGTTGACGTTATTGAAGTCGACATCCGCAACCTCGATCAAATCTTTCGTCATCGCGCCTTCGCCGGTGATGACGCCGTTCGGGTCGTACTTTTTCACAATATCGATCATTTCGGAAAGCTGGTTATTTTGCTCGTCACTGCCGCTCTTATAAGAGGAGTTTGCAAGGATCATCTTGTGGCCGCCGGCCTCGAAGATGTCGCGCACATCGTCAGGAATAAACATTTCCGGGATCGCGCCGCCGACGAACTTTTCATAGCTCAAAACCTGGTGAATGCCGTCCACGCCGCTCAACTCATCGGAAAGATCGGAGAGGCTTTTTTCGGAAAGGGTATCGTCCACAATGATGAAGTGGGACGTTGTCATATCGAAGTCTTCCTTCAAGCGGTTCGTACCCGCAATGCCGGGAAGGTCCTGCGGAAGCGCATCAAAGATCGTGTAGTAAACGGAAGTCTTTGACTGTGCAATGAAGAACGGAATGAAGATTATGATAAACGCAATCAAAATCGGCACACGGTGCTTCACGACGAAGTTCGAGGTACGCTTGAGCTTCGGGATAAACGTGCGGTGCGTGTGCTTTTCAATGGCACGACGGAACGTCATGATAAGGGACGGTAAAACCGTGATGGTGCAGATAACGCCGAGCAGAACACCCTTTGCCATGACGACGCCGATGTCTTCGCCGAGCGTAAGCTGCATGGTGCACATGGCAAGGAAGCCCGCAATCGTTGTAAGAGAGCTGCCGGTAATGGAGGAAAACGTCTTTTTAATAGCCGCCACCATGGCGTCCTCATCAGATGCCGCCGTCCGCTTTTCTTCTTCGTAACGGTGCAGCAGGAAGATGGAGAAGTCCATCGTAACACCAAGCTGCAGGACCGTTGCCAATGCTTCCGTAATGTAGCTGATTTGGCCGAGGAAAATGTTCGTGCCGAAGTTATAGACGATTGGGAACAGCATGCCGAGCATGAAGATAAGCGGCACAATCGTTTCTTTCAGGCTGAGGAACAGAATCAGCAACGAAGCGCCCACAGCGCAAAGGATATACAAGGGCATTTCTTTATTGATGAGGCTCTTGGTATCTTCCAAAATAGCCGACATACCACCGATGAAGCAATCTTTATTCAAGATGTTCTTGATTTGCTTCTGCGCGTTCATCGTTCTGGCATCTGCGCTCGGGGCATCGAACTGAACGATGAGCATCGTTGCGCCGGAATCGTTATAGAAGAACTTCTGAATATCGCTCGGAAGCATTTCCTTCGGCGTCGTCACATCGATAAAATCGCTCGTCCACATGACCTTCTGTACGCCTTCGACCCCTTCAAGATCGCTTTTCAGTTTTAAGGTATCAGGCGTAGACATGTTTTCAACCGTAATCATGGAAACCGATGCCATATTGAAGTCATCCTCCAAATACGTTTCGCCGATCATGGAATCCAGATCTTTCGGCAGGTAGGTCAAAATATCGTAGTTAATGTAGGTGCCGAGCGCACCGAACACCGAGGGGATCAAAAGCAGAACCGCTAAAACAAGAATCAGCTTTCTGCGCTTCACGATCCATCGTGCAAAGTGCTCCATTTAGCACCGCTCCTTTCATTCGGGAACCATCCCGTTTATTTCGTTATGTAGTTTAGTCCAAAAATGACCAATAGTCAATATTAAAAGTGACGAACTGTGTGGGCAAAATAAATTGACTATTAGTCATTTTATTCAAATCTGTACAAAATGTTGTTTTTGGCTTGCTTTTTACGGTGTATCCGCCTTATACTATAAGACAAATAAAGTGATTACACAGGTAGATTTGAATGTTGGGAGGCCACAGCCATGCGCGGCGGTGTTGAACAGAAAAAAGAACAGAAAAAGGAGGGGCTGCTCGAGGCGGCCTATCAGCTTTTCCTTGAAAAGGGCGTTAACAAGACCTCGGTCGATGAGATCGTAAAGAAAGCGAACGTCGCAAAGGGTACGTTTTATCTGTATTTTCATGATAAAACCCAGCTTCTGCAGCAGCTCACATACCGCATTTCCGCGCGTGTTTTGAGTGAGGCCTATGAATATGCGGAAGAGCATAAGACCGGCGTTTTTGTAGAAGACATCATCCTCATGGTCGATTACATCGTGGAATACTTTAAAAGAAGCCGTCTGACACTGCGGCTTTTGGAGCGCAATTTCTCCTGGCCGATGATTGAAAAGCAGCTTGATCTAAGAGAAGACCCGTTGTGGGACAAGCTTGTCACTGCCATTGAGAGCAGCTCGCTCGCCGTGGGCTGCACAGAAGATGTCTTATATAAGCGCGTGTTTTTGGTGGTTGAGCTCATCGGTTCCACTTGCTTTGCCACGATGATTGAAAATAAACCGGATACAATAGATAATATGAAACCCGTGCTTTACGACATGGTGCGTAAGATGCTTGCGTAATGTAAAGCGTATCGACTTTATAAAGTTGAGTCGCTTTGTAAAGCCATATTGACTTACGCATAAACCTCCCGGGGTAGGTTTAAAGCTCGCCCCGGGAATTTTCTATGTTCGATTGAACTTTTTCGCAAGATATAGTAAAATAGAAACCGAAAAATGAGGAAACACAGAACCAACAGAACGGAGATCATTTAAACCTATGGATAAATCGGAAATCCTTGCACTGCGCCGCGCAGTGCTGGAAAAAGACTTTGCACGCATGAATGACCGCCAAAAGCAGGCCGTGTTCACCGTAAACGGCCCGCTGCTCATTTTGGCAGGCGCAGGCAGCGGAAAAACAACGGTGCTCATCAACCGCATCGCGAATATCCTGCGCTACGGCGACGCGTACAACAGCACCTATCTGCGTGACGATCTCGATGAAAATGATATTGCCGCGTGCAAAGCTTATATTGAAAACGGCACGCCGCTCACAACGGAAACACAGGAGCATTTGAGTGTTTCCGCATGCGCACCGTGGCGCATCATGGCTATTACCTTCACAAACAAAGCCGCAGGCGAGCTGAAAGACCGTCTGTGTGCCATGCTGGGCGAGACCGCCAACGACATTTGGGCATCGACGTTTCACTCCACCTGCGCGCGTATTTTGCGCCGCGACGGCGAACGCATCGGGTATTCCTCGCACTTTACGGTGTACGATACCGACGACCAGCGCCGCTTGATGAAAAACATCTTAAAAGAGCTCGATATTTCGGAAAAAAACATCACGCCAAAATCGATTTTGAACGAGATTTCCCGGGCAAAGGATTCTTTAATCTCGCCTGCTGAGTACGCCCTCACGGTCGGCGACGATTTCAGATTAAAGATTATCTCCCGCGCGTATACAACGTACCAAAAGCGTTTGGAAGACGCCGATGCTATGGACTTTGACGACCTCATCAACAAAGTAGTGGAGCTCTTCAAAAAGTGCCCGGACGTTCTGGAATACTACCAGAACCGTTTCCGCTACCTAATGGTTGACGAGTATCAGGACACAAACCATGCGCAGTACACATTTGTGCGCATGCTGGCCGAAAAAAGCGGTAACCTCTGCGTGGTCGGCGACGACGACCAGAGCATCTACAAATTCCGCGGTGCGACGATCGAAAACATTCTGAGCTTTGAAAATACGTTTCAGAATGCGACGGTCATTCGTTTGGAGCAGAATTATCGCTCGACGCAGAACATTCTGGACGCTGCGAACGCCGTCATTGAGCATAACACCGAGCGAAAAGGCAAAACGCTGTGGACGCAAAACGGCACCGGCGCCATGATCCACCTGCACACGGCGGAAAACGAAACGGATGAAGCCGAGCGCATCACGAAGATCATCTTAGACGGCGTTGCCGCAGGGCGGAAATTCTCTGATTACGCTGTTTTGTACCGCATGAACTCACAGTCGCTGACCTTTGAACGCAATTTTGCAAAGTCCGGCGTACCGCATAGAATTATCGGCGGCACGCGCTTCTATGAGCGCCGTGAGATCCGCGAGATGATCGCATATTTGAGCGTTATCAACAATCCGAGTGATGAAATGCGCCTGCGCCGCATCATCAACACGCCGAAGCGCAGCATTGGCGACCGCTCGGTCGAAGTCGCGGCGCAGATCGGTCAGCAGACGGGTGAGGCACTGTTTGAGGTCGTCTCGCACGCGAAAGACTATCCCGCACTGTCCCGTGCCGCAAACAAAATGACGCTTTTCGCCGCACAGATGCATGGACTCATCGAGCTCAACAACGATGAAAAAGTCACGCTCGGCGAGCTTTATGACGAGCTTGTGGAGCGCATCGATTACCTGAATTTTCTTAAGACCGACGACCCGGAATCCGCAGAAGACCGCGCCGCGAACGTGCAGGAGCTTGCTTCCAACCTGCGCCGTTTTGAGGAGGAGAATCCCGAAGGCACGCTTTCGGATTTTCTCGAAGAAGTTTCGCTCATCACGGACATCGATAATTATGATAATAACGCCGATTCCGTCGTGCTCATGACGGTGCACTCCGCAAAAGGTCTCGAATTCCCGGTGGTGTTCCTGCCGGGCATGGAGGAAAACATTTTCCCGGGCATGGCGAGCGTATATGTACCGTCCGAAGTGGAGGAGGAACGCCGTTTAGCGTATGTTGCCATCACGCGTGCAAAAGAGGAGCTGTACATTTTCCACGCGGAATCCCGCATGATCTTCGGCATGACGAACCGCAACCGCGTTTCACGCTTTGTGGAAGAAATCCCGGAGACGCTCGTCGAGCACACCCGCTCCCGCGATTACAGCGCGCGCCCGGTCTCTATGCCGAGCTTCGGCGGCGCGAAGCCGTTCGGGGAAGCACCGAAAACAAAATCCGTTGCGGAAGCCGGCGGATTCATGCCGAAGCCGCGCGTAAAGCCCGCGCCTGCCGGTACATACCGCGTAGGCGATACTGTCCTGCACAAGGCGTTCGGCACGGGTCTCATCGTTTCCGCCACGCCGATGGCGAACGATACGCTACTCGAAGTCGCATTTGACAAAGTCGGCACCAAAAAGCTGTTTGCAAACTTCGCAAGACTGACAAAAGTATAAAAAGAGTAAGCCGTGCACCTGTTTTCAAAGTGCACGGCTTATATTATTCAAATGCGGTTCTAATTTTGTCTGCCGCAGCCACAGCCGCAGTCGCTCGCTTTCGGCGGGAAAAATTCGTCGGTCGGGAAATCAATCTTGCGGAACAGCTCGCAGGGGTTGTCGCCGGAGGTGACGCATTCCTTATCCGGAATGCAGAAATCAAACGCGGGAATGAGCATCTGCACATTCCGCACAATCTGCACGATGGTAAACAGGCCGATCGTCACGTATACGGTGTTTTTCTGCTCTACCGTTTCAAACGCGCCGCCGTAACGGCTTGCAATGCAGTCCGGGATCACGCAGCAGGGCTCGCAGCCGCAGCGGCAGTGCTCGCAAAGCTTTGCGGAAAGCGCCACCGGCTGCGCAACCTGCACAGTCGCCTTGGGTAAGACCTTATTGCCCTGTAAATCGGCTTCGTCACGGCAGCTCTCGCTTGTAAACATCTTCACGTTGCCCTCACTGCCGTAGAGAATGACCTTCTTATTGAAAATTGAAATACCGCTCACGCGTTCGCAGCCCACTGTCGCGCCGCCGTACAGCTCCAAAGATACGTCAAAGAAAAACGTGAGATCAATGGAGTAATACCCGCGGTTAAAGGGGATCGGCTGCATATCAATGTACACAGAGATTACATCAACGTCCCGCACCCGCACATTAGCGGAAGCGTCCACAACGGGCTGCACCGAGGCGGGAAACAGCACACGTAAATCCTCTAAGCAGTCTTTATCTGAACAGGAATCATAAATGCGCATGGCATCTATGCAGACGGCTTCTTTTAACGCTGCGCCGTTTTCGCAATCGGGTGTCCGCTCATTTTCAGCCATATTTGTAAACCTCCTTTGTGGTTTCTCAATGCCATTGTACGGAAAAGGGCGGGTATTGTGCCTGTCCCGCCGTTTTGCTCGGTTTTTTCGCATTGTAAGAAATTTTTCGGTTGTATATTTCGCCGCAGTTTGCTATAATGAATAGGAATGTACCGCGCTGCGGTGCAAAAAGTCGGCAAAGGCCGGCAAATTTACGCAGAAAGCAGTAAATGAAACTTATGGCATTGATTGTAATTGAAGGGCTGGACGGCAGCGGCAAAGGCACGCAGGCAAAGCTTTTGTATGATTACGCCTTATCGCGCGGCCGCGCACGGCAGGTAACGTTCCCGGATTATGACTCTCCGTCTTCATCGCTTGTAAAAATGTATCTGAAAGGCGATTTCGGAAAAGAGGCGGGAGACGTGAACGCCTACGCCGCAAGCGCATTTTACGCCGTGGATCGCTTTGCAAGCTACCGCATGAAGTGGAAAGACGATTATGCAAGTGGTGTGCCGATCATCTCCGACCGCTATGTGACATCCAACATTGTATATCAATTAAGTAAGCTGCCAAAAACGGAGTGGAAAGCGTTCGTTTCGTGGCTTGAAGACCTGGAATATGAAAAATTCGGGTTGCCGAGGCCGGATCGTGTGATTTATCTGGATGCGCCGCCTGAAATTTCCCAAAGGCTGCTCACAGAGCGCTACGCAGGCGACACCACCAAAAAAGACATTCACGAAAGCGACATACATTATCTGCTACATTGCAGGGACTGTGCACTGTACGCCGCAGAGCATTTAAACTGGACCGTATTAAACTGCGCCGAGGGCGACACCTTGCGCAGCATTGAAGATATTCATCACGAGATCAAGGAAAAGCTGGAGGATTTATTATGATCTATGTATTTCTTGCAAACGGATTTGAAGAGATCGAAGCGCTCGCGCCCGTGGATATTCTGCGCCGCGCAGAGCTTGAAGTAAAGACCGTCGGCGTCGGCGGCAAAACAATCACCGGCTCCCACGGTATCACCGTAACAGCTGACATCGAAGAAAAAGACGTTACAACGGACGATATGGAGCTGATGATCCTGCCCGGCGGCATGCCCGGCACACTGAATCTCGAAAAATCGCCGATCGTCACAACCTGCGCGGAATACTGCGCAAAGAACGACATTTACCTTGCGGCAATCTGCGCTGCACCGAGCGTTCTCGGCCATCTCGGCCTCCTGAACGGTAAGGAAGCCATCTGCTTCCCGGGCTTTGAAGGCGAATTAAAGGGCGCCACAATCTCCGAAAAGCCGGTCTGCGTAGACGGCAAGATCGTCACGGCAAAAGGCATGGGCGTTGCCGTGCAATTTGGCTTGACGCTTGCTGGTCTCATGGTCGGCAAGGACGTTGAAAAGAAGATCCACGACGGCATTCAGTGCACGGATTGATGACCGATATAACCGAAAAAAACGCACTGCGTCGAAAAATGCGTGCGGCACGCAAAGCCTGCACGGATCGCGCTACACGGGATGACTGCCTTTTGCAGCGGCTCATGGTACTTTCGGTGTACCAAAAGGCATCGTGTGTTTTGAGCTACGTAAGCTTCGGCACGGAAGCGGATACGCTCAGAATTCTCGATCGTGTACTTGCAGACGACAAAGCGCTTTACGTACCGAAATGCGTGCCAAACACGAACCGCATGGTGTTTTACCGCATCTCGGCTTTACGCGATCTTTCGCCGGGCGCTTACGGCATTTTGGAGCCGAAAGAAGCAGAGGCATATCAAGATGAGGCGAATGCACTGTGCCTTGTGCCGGGACTGGCGTTTTCAGCAGACGGCGCACGGCTCGGGTACGGCAAAGGGTACTACGATACGTTTTTTGCACGGCACCCGGTTTTAAAGCTTGGCCTATGCTACGATTTTCAGTTTGTGCCGCAAGTGCCGACGCAGCCGCATGATGTACGCATGGACGGTATTTTGACCGACAAGCGGATTGTTTTGACGGCAGATGAAGAAAGGATGGAATGAAAATATGAGTGATAACGGCAGGCGCTACGCCCCGAAGGACGCGACCCCGCACAGCCAGAATTCGCGCGAATTCAAGCTGAATCTTTCCGAAGATCAGCTCAATCACACAGACGAACTGGAGGACTTGCAGGGCTATGCCGGCAGCCGCGCACCACAGCGCGTGGAAGAAAGCTCTGCCGGTGCACGCTCCGCCCGTGCGGAACGCAATCAGAAAAAGGAAGCGAAGGAGCACAAGAAAAGAAACCGTGTAAAGGCCAGAAAAAACAAGCGCATTTTCGCGTTCACGTGGCTTGCCATGGTTATTCTGGTCTCTTTAACCCTCGCTTCGTACCTGATTGGCGGCTCCAACGATTTTCTCGGTGTAGACCGCACGGATTCCGAAGTGGAGGTCACAATTCCCGAAAACGTGACGCAGGAGCAGCTGACGGACATTCTTTACAAGAGCCACGCGATCGATAAGCCGGAGTTTTTCTCCCTTTTCTGCAAATTCACCACGGAAATGGAGTATTTTGAACCCGGCACGTATACGATCAAAACAAACTACGATTATAAGCAGCTTGTCAATACCTTACAGTCCGGCCCGGATCTCGGCGAAGAGATCACCGTCATGTTCCGTGAGGGCATCACGGTGCAGCAGCTTGCCGCTTTGCTGGAAGAAAACGGCCTGCACACTGCAGACGAGATCCTTGAAGCTTGCAACTCTTCGGATTACGACAGCTACTCGGATGTTGCAGCCATCACGAACACAAGTGACCGCTACTATAAGCTCGAGGGCTATCTGTTCCCGGATACGTACCAGTTCTTTGAAAACGATACGGTAGAATCGATCCTTGACCGCTTCCTCAATAACTTTGAAAATAAGCTCACCGACGAAATGCGCGATGACATTGCGAAATCCGGCTATACCACGGATCAGATCATCACGCTCGCTTCCATCATTCAGGCCGAGGCTGCAGATACAAAAGATATGTATAAAGTTTCCGCTGTTTTGCACAACCGACTGGAAAGCGGCGCAGAGCATGACATCTACACGCTGGACTGCGACTCCACAGTTTATTATCCGTACAAAACGGCAAATGACGCGCCGGAGGGCTTTGTAAGCTCGTACTCCACGTATGACAACAACGGCCTGCCGGCAGGCCCGATCTGCAACCCGGGTCTTGATGCCATTATGGCGGCAATCTATCCATCAACCAGTGATGATTGTCGTAATGCCTATTATTTCTGTCATGACAGCAATGGTAAGGCTTACTACGCTTCCACGATGGATGATCATTTGATGAACATGGCGGAAGCCGGTCTGCTGTAACCGACACAACATTTACGATAACAAAGCTACCTGTGCCTTTCCGGCGAATTTTGTCCGGGAAGGCACAAATGCAGTAAAGGAATGAACTTCATGGAACAAAAACGATATAACGCGCCGGAACTTCTGGCGCCGGTCGGCGATATGGAGCGCCTTATTTCTGCCGTGCGCTACGGTGCGGACGCGGTGTATCTTGCCGGTAAATCCTTCGGCATGCGCTCTGCGCCTTCCAATTTTACAAACGAGGAGCTTGAAGAAGCTGTAAAATACTGCCACGCGCAGGGCGTGAAGATCTATGTCACCTGTAATATTCTGCCGCATAACGCAGAACTTGCCGCGCTGCCGGCATTTCTCGAGTTTTGCCAGGCAATCGGTGTAGACGCGTTCATCATGACCGACCTCGGCGTGATGTCCATGGCAAAAAAATACGCGCCGAATGTCGCGATACACATTTCCACGCAGGCCGGCGTTGTGAACTATGAGACCGCAAACGCGTTTTATAACATGGGCGCAGAGCGCGTCGTGCTGGCACGCGAGCTCTCGTTTGAAGAAATCGCGGAGATCCGCGCGAAAACGCCGAAGGCGCTCGAAATCGAAGCATTTGTGCACGGTGCGATGTGCGTTTCGTTCTCAGGCCGCTGCCTGCTTTCAAACTACATGACCGGCAGAGACGCAAACCACGGCGATTGCGCGCAGCCGTGCCGCTGGGATTATTACCTCATCGAGCGCACGCGCCCGGATCAGGTGTTCACGATCGAACAGGATCAGAAATCGACGTATGTCTTCAATTCCCGCGATATGTGCATGATCGAGCACATTCCGCAGCTCATCGAATGCGGCATTTCGAGCCTCAAAATTGAGGGCCGCGCAAAGTCCGCGTATTACGTTGCCTGCGTGACGAATGCGTACCGCCACGGCATCGATGCTGTCATGAACGGTGAGCCGCTTCCGCAGTGGGTCGTGGACGAGACAGAGAAGATCAGCCATCGCGCGTACAGCACCGGGTTTTACAGCGGTCACGAGCCGGGGCAGACCGTAAACAGCGGCGGATACATCCGTGGCTGGGATGTTGCGGCCGTGTGCACCGGCGAAGGAAACGGCATGATGCGCCTTTCACAGCGCAACCGCTTCTTCCGCGGCGAGACCGTCAGCGTACTGGAGCCGGGCGAAGTGCCGTATGACCTCACACTTAGTGACATCTACAACGAGGATATGGAGCCAATCGAATCCGCACCGCACGCGACGATGACGGTTTACCTCAAGACCGACCGAAAAATCAAAGAGGGCGCGTTTCTAAGAGTGAAGCGCAGCTGAATAACACCTCCGTTTAAGGCCCATACTTTTCCTATACGGAGGTGTTTTTATGTCTACACGCAGGATCATCGCAACGTATGCGTTTGTGATGTTCTTTCTCGTCATCGCACTGCTCGGCACCGTGACCGCCGCTTTCGGCGGCACAAGCTATACGGAAGCCGCCGGGCGGCAGAGTTTATATACCTTAACGGCCGCCAAGGCGCGCGGCACGATCTACGACCGCAATTTGCAGCCGCTCACAAACGCCGAGCGTGTTTATGTCGCTGCGGTAATTCCCTCGCGGGAAACGCTTGCCAAATTAAACCGCGCTGTACCGGAAGAAAAACGCGAAGTCCTGCGCACGGCGCTTGAAAGCGGAAAGCCGTTTCTGATCGAAGTCACAACACCCGTCAGTGATGACGGCATCCAGACATTTTCCGTCACAAAACGGTATGCAAACCCGCAACCGGCGGCGAATCTGCTCGGGTATCTCGACAGCGACTATAACGGCGCGGACGGTGTGGAAAAAAGCTTCGACGCACTGCTTGCGGAAAACCACGGGGAAATCGACGTTACCTTCGCCATTGATGCGCTCGGCAATGCCATCTCCGGCGAAGCAATGCACGTGGAAAACACATACCGCATTGCGGACGGCGGCGTGATGCTGACGCTGGATAAGCGCATACAGCAGTGTGTAGAAAATGCCTGCGCGGAAATCGAAAAAGGCGCCGCCGTCATTTTAGACTGCAAAACCGGCGAAATTCTGGCTTCCGCAAGCTTCCCGGCCGTAGACCCGAACGACCTTGCTGCGTGCATGGAAAATGAAGATGCACCGTTTGTAAACCGTGCCCTGTGCGCGTATACGCCCGGTTCGGTCTTTAAGCTTATCTGCGCCGCCTCGGCGCTCGAATGCGGCATCGATTACAAGGAGATGTACACCTGCACCGGAAGCATTGTTGTTGACGGCCTCACGATCACTTGCTACGGCGGCAAAGCACATGGGGAAGTGAATCTCCACACAGCGCTGCGCAGCTCGTGCAACGGGTATTTCATACAGCTCGTGCAGAAACTCGGCGCGGAAAAGATTTTAAGTATGGCGGAAAAGCTCGGCTTTGGTACATCTGTTTCGCTTGCAGACAATTTAGAAACGGCCGCAGGCTCGCTTTCGAACGCACAAGCCCTTAAAAACGCCCGTGCGCTGGCGCTGTTTTCGTTCGGCCAGGGTGAAACGACTGTCTCACCGCTGAATTTGGCCGCTGCCGTAAACGCCATCGCCGCTGACGGCATTTATATGACGCCGCGGCTCGTATATGGCCCGGTCGATACAAATTTATCCGTACAGGAAACCGAAGAAAACACCGGTGAAAAAGTCATGGAGCCGACGACCGCCGCACGCTTACGTGCCTATATGGAAAGCACAGCACGGTTCGGTACAGCACGGATCGGCGCGCCGCAAAACTGTGTTTCCGGCATCAAGACCGGCACGGCGCAGACAGGTGTATATGACGAAAACGGGGAAGAAATCGAGAATTATTGGTATGCAGGCTACATCTGCAATGCACAGGAAGAGCCGCTTTATACCCTCGTCGTGTTAGAAGAAACTGCCGGCGAAATGCATGTGCCGCAGGCTTTCCGCAAAATCGGCGAAGCACTTGTCGATTTTAATTGACAAGCCGGTAAAAAAGCATTATAATAGGACACGTATGAGGGGTGGAGATATGGCAAGCCTGAATCTTGAAGATATGCAGCAGATTCAAAAAGAACTGCAAGCAAAATATCTCGAAAAATGGGGAGGCCTTTCTCCGAAAATCGGTCGCGATAAGCTCCTTTGGATGATGATTGAAGCCGGTGAAGTTGCCGACATCATCAAGAAAAAGGGTGACGATGCGATTTTGAACGACCCCGAGACCAGACACCACTTCACGGAAGAAGTGTGTGATGTGCTCATGTATTTAAACGATGTTCTGCTGTGCTACGACATCACGCCGAATGAAGTCGAGAATGTATATCTCGAAAAGCACAAACGAAACATGAGCCGCTGGTGATTTTAGATTTTAATTTGTTTTATAGCAAAAGGCACGGGCAAATGCACATAGCTGTACCGAACAGAGAGCGGATCCACAGGCTGGAAGATCCTCGGAAAACACCATGCACAGGCCAACCCGTATGACTGCCGCACAGTGATGAGCTGTGCCGTTTTCCGCGTTAAGGAGTTCAAAGTGGTGTATGAAGAAAAGCTTCATGCACAATTTGGGTGGTACCACGGAACTGTCCGTCCCATTGCGGAGGACAGTTCTTATTTTTTTTTGTAAGGAGTGGCAAAACATGAATATGGACTATTGCCTTTCCGAGCTCAAAGCCCTGCTTTCCATCGATTCTCCGTCCGGCTTTACGGATAAAGCGGCGGACTATCTTATCGGTGAACTGACAGCACTCGGCTACGCTCCGGAAAAAACAAGAAAGGGCGGCGTTTTCTGCTGCCTCGGCGGCGAGGGCAGCCCGCTTGTACTGATGGCACACGTAGACACGCTCGGCGGCATGATTTCCACAATCAAGCCGAACGGCCGCATCACGATCACGCCGATCGGCGGCCTGCGCGCCGAAAACTGCGAAGCGGAGAACTGCCGCATTTACTCGCGCTTCTCCGGCGTTTACAGCGGCACCTTGCAGCTTTGCAATGCGTCGATCCACGTGAACGGCTCCTACGGTGAAAAGCTGCGCACATTTGAAACGACCGAGGTCGTGCTCGACGAGCCGGTAAAATCCGCCGATGATGTGCGCGCACTTGGCATTGAAGCAGGCGATTTCGTCTGCTTTGACCCGCGCACCGTCATCACGGAAAGCGGCTATATCAAGAGCCGTTTCCTCGATGATAAGCTCAGCGCCGCCATGCTGCTTGCGCTCGCAAAGGAGATCAAAGACAACAACCGCACTTTGAAGCGCAAGGTCTATCTGCACTTTACGGTGTATGAGGAGGTCGGCCACGGTGCTTCCGCTTCCGTGCCGAGCGATGCCGAAGAGCTCATCAGCGTAGACATGGGCTGCGTGGGCGACGGGCTCACCTGCACGGAGCGCGAAGTTTCCATCTGCGCGAAGGATTCCGGCGGCCCGTACAATTATGCCGTGACAACCGCGCTTGTGGAAGCGGCGAAGTCCGTCGGTGCAAAGTATGCCGTGGATGTTTATCCGCACTACGGCTCCGACGTAGAAGCATCGCTGCGTTCCGGCTGGGACGTGCGTCACGGCCTCATCGGCGCAGGCGTTTACGCTTCACACGGCTACGAGCGCTCCCACATTGAAGGCGTCGAAAATACGTTAAAGCTGCTTGAGGCTTATGTTTTAGACTGAGCTTAGGCTTTTTATATTATTCTATCTGCAAATTATAGAAGGAATGGTGAATACAATGCAGTGGACAGGATTAAATGATCTCAGAGAAAAGTATCTTTCTTTCTTTGAGTCTAAGGGACATCTGCGCCTGCCGAGCTTCCCGCTGATTCCGAAGGATGACAATAGCCTTCTTCTGATCAACTCCGGCATGGCCCCGATGAAAAAGTATTTTACGGGTGAAGTAACCCCGCCGAGAAAGCGCGTTACCACCTGCCAGAAATGCATCCGTACCCCGGATATCGAGCGCGTGGGCATCACGGCACGCCACGGTACATTCTTCGAGATGCTTGGCAACTTCTCCTTTGGCGATTACTTCAAAAAGGAAGCGACCGCCTGGGCTTGGGAGTTCTTTACAAAGGTTCTCGAGATGCCGGCAGATAGGCTTTATATCTCCATTTATCAGGACGACGATGAAGCGTTTGACATCTGGACAAAGCAAAACGGCGTAGACCCGTCGCACATGGTACGCCTCGGCAGAGAAGATAACTTCTGGGAGCATGGCTCCGGTCCGTGCGGTCCGTGTTCCGAAATTTATTTTGACCGCGGCGAAAAGTACGGCTGCGGCAAGCCCACCTGCGGCGTGGGCTGCGACTGCGACCGTTACGTTGAGGTTTGGAACCTCGTTTTCACACAGTTTGAGAACGACGGCAACAACAACTACACGCCGCTTGATCACCCGAACATCGATACCGGCATGGGCCTTGAACGTTTGGCATGTGTGATGCAAGGCGCGGACAACCTGTTCCTTGTCGATACCGTGCAGAACATCATGAAGCATATCTCTCGCATTGCAAATGTGCAGTACGGTGCAGACGAAAAGTCCGATGTTTCTCTGCGCGTCATTACGGACCACATCCGCAGCACGACGTTTATGATCAGCGATGGTGTTATGCCGTCCAACGAAGGCCGCGGCTACGTGCTGCGCCGTCTGCTCCGCCGCGCGGCACGCCATGGCAGACTTCTCGGCATCAACCACCCGTTCCTCGCGGACGTTGTAGATACCGTCATTCACGAGAACGAATGCGCTTACCCGGAGCTGCGTGAAAAGAGCGCTATGATCAAAAAGGTCATCGCGTTTGAGGAAGAAAACTTCTATAAGACCATTGATAAGGGCTTCGCGCTGCTCAACGACATCATCGACCGCACCGATGCAAAGGTGCTTTCCGGCGAAGACGCGTTCCTGCTCAGCGATACGTTCGGCTTCCCAATTGACCTGACCAAGGAAATCCTTTCCGAAAAAGGCATGAGCGTTGACGAAGACCGCTTCCGCGCACTGGTACTCCAGCAGCGTGAGACGGCTCGTGCAAGCCGCAAGAATGCCGGTGCAGACGCATGGGCAGGCGACTCCGATGTGCTTGACGACATTAAAAAGACCGAGTTTGTCGGCTACACCGATATGAAGGTAACCGCAAAGGTCACGGCTATCGTGAAAGATGGCGCACGCGTTGAAGCTGTCGAGACCGGCGACGACATCGTGTTCACACTCGACCGCACCTCTTTCTATGCGGAAAGCGGCGGTCAGGTCGGCGATACCGGCGTCATCACGAACGATTCCTGCACCATCCGCGTTCTGGATACCACGAAGAATGCAGCGGGTGTGTTTATCCACAAGGCTGTTGTGGAGGAAGGCTTCCTCCGCGAAGGCGACACCGTTGAGGCTGTTGTAGATGTTGAGAGACGCAGAGCGATCATGCGCAACCACACGGCAGCTCACCTCCTGCAGGCTGCACTGCGCTCCGTGCTCGGCGACCATGTTGAGCAGGCCGGTCAGCTCGTCAACGAGAATGCCGTTCGTTTCGACTTCACGCACTTCTCCGCCCTGACGGACGAAGAGCTGCTCGCGGTTGAGAATCTCGTCAACGAGAAGATCCTCGAAGACATCAAGGTTGAGTGCCGCGAAATGCCGATCGAAGAAGCAAAGAAGCTCGGTGCTATGGCGTTGTTCGGCGAAAAATACGGCGACGTCGTGCGCGTTGTAACGGTAGGCGAATTCTCTAAGGAATTCTGCGGCGGCACGCATATCGATTCCACCGCTAAGCTCGGTCTCTTCAAGCTCGTCAGCGAATCCTCCGTTGCAGCCGGTGTGCGCCGTATCGAAGCGGTCACAGGTCTCAACGTCATTAAGATGATCTACGCAACGAACACGCTGCTCAAGGATACCGCTGTTGCGATGAAAGTCAATAACCCGTCCGACCTCCCGGCAAAGGCTGCACAGGTCAACGCCGACCTCAAGGAGAAGGACAGAGAGATCGAATCCATGCGCTCCAAGATTGCATCCATGAACCTTGGCTCCATTCTGGATAACGCCGTGGAAGTTAAGGGTGTCAAGATCGTTACGGCGATGCTCTCCGGCACAGGCAGCGACGCACTGCGCACCATGTGCGATAAGATCCGCGACGAAAAGAGCGATACGGCCATTGTAGCCGTGCTCGCAGGCGTTCTGGACGGAAAGGCAACGCTTGCAGCAACCGCAACGAAAGCGGCACAGGCAAAGGGCGTCAAAGCCGGCGTGCTTGTAAAGGCAGTTGCACAGCTTACCGGCGGCAACGGCGGCGGTAAGCCGGACTTCGCTATGGCAGGCATCAAGGACCAGACGAAGATCGACGAAGCCCTTGCAGCCGTTGAAAAGATTCTCAGCGAACAGATCTAAGTTCTCTCTATACGTTCTATATAAAATCTCAAGAAAGGAGAAAGGCAAATGGACTGCATTTTCTGCAAGATTGCCAACGGCGAGATTCCGAGCACGAAGGTCTACGAAGACGACAAAATGCTCGCATTCCGCGACCTCGACCCGCAGGCGCCGGTGCACATTCTGATGATTCCAAAGGAGCACATCGCTTCCGCAGATGACCTTACGGAAGAAAACGCGCAGATCGTCGCACATATCTTCACGGTCGCAAAGAAGATTGCGGCGGCAGAAGGTCTCACGAACGGCTACCGCATCGTCAACAACTGCGGCGAAGACGGCGGACAGACCGTAAAGCACCTGCATTTCCACCTGCTCGGCGGACGCTCTATGGCGTGGCCTCCGGGCTGATTCCCCGCATATAACGAAAATCGATAATTTTTGAAGGTAGGTTTTTACAATGGGTGAAGTTTATAAGATGACGATCGCCGGCTGCGAACGCGAGCTGCCGATCTGCCCGATCAGCGATACGCTGGATATTGCCGGTTTTGTTATGTTCGGCGATGTAGAGATCACCGAGAAGACCGCAAAAGCGCTGATGGAAAAGTGCCCGGAGCACGACATCATCATCACGGCGGAGTCTAAGGGCATTCCGCTGGCTTACGAGATGGCGCGCATCGGCTGCCGTCAGTACGTTGTTGCACGTAAGGGCATCAAGGCGTACATGACGAACCCGATCAAGGTCGAGGTGAAATCCATCACGACCGACCACATCCAGACGCTGTACCTCTCCGAAGAAGACTGCGCAATGCTGAAGGGTAAGCGTATTCTCATCGTAGACGACGTCATCAGCACCGGTGAATCGCTGAGCGCGTTGGAAGATCTCGTGCATGAGATCGGCGGTAACGTCGTCGGCAAGGCGGCTGTGCTCGCCGAGGGCGATGCAAAGGATCGTACGGATATCATCTATCTGGAGCCGCTCCCGCTGTTCTTCAAGTAATTTCATAAAAGCTAAAAAAGCTGTTCGCTTCGGGGCACCCTCCGTAAGGAAGGTGCCCCGAGGCGGCTCTTGTATCTCAGGTTAATAAGTTTTCGGAAACGGTGTAACCCTTGTGGCTATGCCGTTTTCTCTTTGTTGCGCTGGGCGAGGTGCTGCTGGAAGGCTTCTTCCATCTCCTCCGGTGTCAGCTCGTGGAGAATGCCCACGCCGCTGTAATAGATGTCCAAAAGCTGTACTCGCTTGCCATCAAGGTATCTGGGCGCATACACCACGATTTTGTCCACGAACTCGTGGACCAGCTCCGGGGTCAGGGCTTTCAGCTCCGTGATTTGTTTCACCTTCTGAATAAACCGCTGCAAGCTCTCAGTCTTATCCGTTTCGGTTTCCAAATAGACCTGCATCTCCGGAACAGCAGCTTTCAGCGTTTTCTGTTCCTCCTCGTAGGACAGGGACAGGGTGGCATAGCGCTCGTCAGATAGCTTTCCACTGGCGTTGTCCTCGTAGATTTTCTGAATCAAGGCATCAATCTCCGTAATGCGCTTCTTCGCCTTGCTCAGCTCCCGGCGCTTGGCGGCAAGCTGTTTCTTCTTGTCCTCCGTGTAGCAGTCCATCTGCTTGCGGGCGAACTCCTTTTCGAACACCTGCACATTTAAAAGGATGCGCTGCATACTCTCCAAGACGATTTGCTCCACCACTTTCTCACGGATATAGTGGGCAGAGCAAACCTCGGAGTTCTTGCGGTAAGAGGAGCAGAAGAAATACGCCTGCTCTCGCTTGTAGTTGTTGGTGACACTGTAATACAGCTTCTCTCCGCAATCGGCGCAGTACAGCAGTCCCGAAAAGGGACTGACAATGCCGCTTTTCGTGGGCCTGCGGCGGTGCTTGCGAAGCTCCTGCACCAAGGCGAAGGTTTCCCGGTCGATGATGGCGGGATGGGCATCCTTGAAAATCTGCCATTCCTCCGGCGGACGCTCGATTTTCTTCTTGTTCTTGAAGGATTTGGTGGTGCTGCGGAAATTCACCGTATCGCCGCAGTACTCCTGCTTGCCGAGTATATCCGCCACGGTGGCAGAGCACCAGTTATACGGAACAGCAGGCAGCTTACTGCAATTTCTTCCGATATTGCTCCAGTGCTCCGTAGGTGTGGACACTTTTGCCGCTTTCAGCCGTTTGGCGATCTGCGTAGGACCGAGGCCGTCCACACACCAAGCGAAAATCTGCCGCACGGTCTTTGCCGCAGCTTCATCAATGATCCACCCGTTCTTGCTCTCCGGGTCTTTCATATACCCATAGGGCGGATTGGTGGTCAGCGGTGCGCCGGACATTCCTTTGCTCTTGAACACATTGCGTACCTTCTGGCTGGTGTTCTTAGCGTGCCACTCGTTGAACAGGTCTTGCATCGGGACAAGGTCGCTGATGCCCTTTGCGGTGTCGATGTTGTCCATAATGGCGATGTAGCGGACGCCGAGGCTGTCGAAGCCTTCTTCCAGAAGCTGTCCCACGATGAGGCGGTTACGCCCCAAGCGGGAGTGATCCTTGACGATCAGGGTGCCGATGAGGCCCTTTTCCGCCAGCTCCATAATCTCCGTGAACGCCGGTCTTGCGAAGTTCGTACCTGACCAGCCATCGTCAATGAACACACGGGTGTTCCTGAAGCCATTTTCTTGTGCGTATTTCTCTAAAATAGCCTGTTGATTTTTGATGGACCCTGACAGGCCGTCCTGCTCATCGTCACGGGACAGGCGGCAGTATAGGGCTGTGATTTTATCCGGTTGTTTTGTCATAGCTCTCCTTTCCACAGCCGGATATGATCGAATTTGTAGGTAAGCCCATTCTACCATATCCGGCCGTAAACTTCAACGCTTTAATGCGGTGACTTCAAATTTCTTTGCTATTATCATCGCTTTTCAGGATGATACGCTGCACTTTGTCGGTAATATTTTCTCTTGCGTCCTCTTTGAAAAAGGCTCTTACGGCATATACCGTACCGTCAATTTCTCTGATGAAATTCAGCGGCTGTACATAGGCGCTTCTCCGAAACCACGCAATGCGCTCCTGCTTGGTCATTGTCGCAAGGTGGTCTGTAATGCGGTCAAGCTGTGTATAGATTTCGTTATCGGCACTCATCGTGCGTCACGCTCCCTTCTCTGTGATTTCTTTTGCCTATGTTCTTTCTTGGCACGGTATTCGTTGGCATAGAGCAGATCCGTCTTTTCCTGTATTTTGGCGGAACGCACCTCAATAGCCTTATTCAGCTTCAGCTGCTTTCGCAGGGCAGTGATCTGCTCTGTCACACCCGCCTTTTCCTGCCGTAGTTTTACCTTTTCAGCTGGTGTGGCACGGCGTATCTTGTTTTGCAGCTTGGTGCGGCGGACAATGAGGGCATCCATATCCCGCTGGATTTTCTCACGGTCTGCATACAGGTCATCAAAGGTTTCGATACCGTATTTGCTCATATACCGCACCTGCTGGGATAGCTCATCCAGCTTCCGCAAGTCCTCCTTCAGATAGGGGCTTGTGGGCTTGTAGTCGGTATGCTTCGGTAAGTACCCCAGCAGATAGCAATAGTGCAGATACAGCTTGTAGATGTGGCTGGTCTTATGGAACGGGCGGAACCAATCCGAAAGCTCCTGCGGCATTTGGGGCGGATAGCTGATATACGCCCTGCGGTTACCGAAAGAAGCGTATCGTCCGAGACGGATATTCTCCGGTGTCCACCGCTCATCCAGCGTATCCAACCTTGTGAAATGCTCATATTGGGGCAGGCGGAGTTTCCAGTGCTTGCCCGTAAAGTCGATGATATACCCTTTTCGACGGAGATAGTCCTCCATATAGTAAGGCGTGCGGCTGAAATCCATTGCCTCCCGCACATCGGCACGGTAGACATTGTAGCGGGTGGGCTTGCCGCTTTTCTCGTCCAGCCAAACGGGACGGGAGGGGGCTTTGTGGGGCTTCTCAATGACGGACAGCCCGTATTCTCGGCAAAGTCGGTCTGAGGCTTCTCGCAGACGCTGTTGCTCTGCTTTGGAATAATTGTACTTGCCGCCGTCCCGATAGGACACGGAATTAAAGCAGAAGTGGCAGTGCAGATGTTCTTTGTCCAGATGTGTGGTGACGATAATCTCAAAGCGGTCGCCCCACATCTCCTTTGCCAGCTTCACGCCAATCTCGTGGGCAAGCTGCGGCGTGACCTCCTCCGGCTTGAAACTCTGATACCCGTGCCAGGCGATGTAGCCGTCTGTCTTGCCGTAACGCTTCTTGGTGAGGATCATCTGCCGCAGCGCCGTTTCCTTCAGGCAGTTGATGGCGGTGACATACTCGCCCGCCTGCGTGGCCTCTGGGCGCTGGACATAGGAAAACACATTGTAAAGGTCTTGTAACTCCGGCGTTTTCGATGCCGTCTTTTCTGGATTCTCCACATAGTCGATGAGGTCCTTCAAGCGGCCTTCGATGTGCCAAAGAGAAGTCGTTGCCATTAGATCACCTCCAGCAAGTCCAGCACCAGCCGTTCAATCTCGGCGCAGAGCTTGAGGGCGGACGGCTCATATTTGGCACATTCTTTCAAGTTGGAATGAGCCTTGTATAGCTCGTCCATCAGCTGCCAAAATGCATCCGGGGGCTTTGGCTTCGGGTGAATACTCCGGCATAGCTGACGGACATATTCGCTTTGGGTCAGTCCGCACAGGGCGCTGTTTCGCTCTAATTTCTTTTTTTCTTCTTCGGTCAGGCGTACCTTGATACGCACTTTCTCTTCTTTCATTTTGTCATCTCCATTCTTTAGTGGGGTATTCAGGGGCGTGCCCCTGAGTGAAGTCCGCAGACCGTAAGGCTGCGGATTTGGATTGTGGGGGTCACAATCCGATGCTCGTTATTCCTGTGGACAGCACCTCTCGGTCATAGCGGCTTCTTGAAATTGTTCTTCTGTCTCCGCTGATTAACGGCAGTCATCGTCTCCTTAGCTTTGCTTCGCCTGTCCTCGGAATAGGGGGCGGTCAGCCGGACAGAGAACCGCCGACGGTCTATCTCAAAAGTCAGGCAACCGCACTCGTCATCGTCAGTCAGGCGGCAGTGGGCGGGATATTTTGCCGCATACGCCGCCAATCGATTTTTCAGGTCGGTGTTGTAAGTACGGATGGTGACAGCGCTGCCGGTTTCGTTGAACCATATCTCGGTCAGCTTGTTTTTCTTCTTGATTTCTGTAATCATTTTGAATTTCACCTCATTTCGGATCGCATTTGTAGAAGGCCCGTTTTTACCGGAAAAAGTCCCGTTCAAGACCGGCAGAATTCACGGATTTTCTAACGGAAACGCCGTAGACGATACAGAGGCCGTTTGGCGCTCCCACAAAAAGAAATCTGCGAAAAATTACGGTCTTGACCGTAAAGCAGCTTTCCCCACAAATAGGAGAAATCACGGGTGTAAAACGGAACTGTTTCTTGAAAAATTTGCGGATTGTTTGCCGTTTTCTCCGAATGTCGTTTTTCTATTCCTGCCCCGGAATCTCACCGCAGCGTCGCCAAGCTCATATCTTCGCTCAGTCATATCCCATTCGGACGGTCATTCAGTTTTCAATTTGCCCCTCAATTGGTAGTCAGCGAGAAGGGCCGAAAATTAACCCCCTCTGCAAAATTGTTTGAACGGTGTCTATAACGGCAAAAAGAGCCGGTACACAGCACATCAAATCAGCGGGAGATGATCTCTCGCTATATCTTTGATGAAACTATGTACCGGCTCTGAAATTCAGAAACCTTCAGTGTCTGCTTTTTCCGTCCCGCAGGCAGACGCTGCAACAGGAGCGGCGCAGCCGCAATTTCTTTCGACGGCTGCCTTGTGTTTCATTTCAGATATTCAGTTGTGGACTCTGCTATGAGAGCAAAATATAGTATAGCATATAGAACGCTTGTTCGTCAAGTGATTTTGACATACTGCAGTAAGAAAGTCGGCTGCCGTTTCCGACAGCCGACTTTGCAAAAGTTATCACTTATCAATATGGGATTTTCAGATTCTTCAAAAAACCCTCAATATTTGTTGCAGTTCCCTCCGAAGCGTCTGTCAGCAGTCCGTCATCCGTCAGCAGCGGCGTATCCAAAACGGATTTGATACTCACAGCCACACTGGCGCAGGATGCAATTATCTTTTTGGAATCTGCACCGTAACAACTGTAATCATCGCCCTCTGTTTTTACGATGTCGCTCATCTGGTAGATCAACGGCATAAAGTAAGAATCTAGTCGAGCCAGCAAATTGTAAAACACACAGGTTCTTCTGCGGATGGTCTCACATTGTAAGGATGCCGTGTTGAGCTGCGCTGCGATCTGCACTGCCTCAGCTCGGTTGGTGTATGCTTTTTCAAGATCTTTCTTCGCTGCTTTCCCGGCAACCAGTCCCATAACCAATAGGGCGGGACCGGCTACGAGTCCGCCGAGTACAGCTGTCCCGCCGGCCATTCCAAGCCCACCGGCAGCAAGGGAACCTCCTCCGAAAAAGGCGAGCGTGGCATTCGTTGCAGCGGCACCGCTCAGCGCAGAAATCGCCGTTCCGGTCGAAGCAAAAGCCAGCGCTTGTGCAGCACCATATGCACCGAAGGCAGCCAATGCGCCTCCGGCTGTTCCAGCAACTGCTCCACCGGCTACGGAGCCCGCAAAGTGTGCCATGCTGCGAAGTTCTACAAATTCCTGCTCGTCAATATGAAGCCGATGGAGTTCATCCAGTCCTTCCGTCTCCTTGAAATCCACATTTTTGATCTGTGTGAACACATTCAAGAAGTCGGAAATCGTTCCGTTCAAGACGGTCATTTTTTCTGCCCCCAGCTGGGTCAGTGAGTTTCCGCAGGCGAGCCGCTGTGCATTCAGATAATCGGTGGACTCCTGAACAAGCTCATTGGCACTCTTATTAATCTGCTTGGCATTTTTGGCATCAAAGCCGGCCTTTACGGTGCCGCCGATCCCGAACATTCCACTGGCAGCAGCAATACCGATAAACAAAAGCGGTAACGGCATTTTCTTCCCCTCCCATCAAAGTGTGATCAAGTCTTTGACACTGTCAAAGATCACTGCCTGGCGTTTTGCAAGCTCATTTACCCGTGCTTCGATCGTCAAGTACGGACGATCTGTCGTTTTGATCCACGCAATCTCTTTTTCAATATCCAGTATTGTCAGGATGCTGCTTTCCATTTCCAGAAAAACAGCTTTGTCGATTTGCAGCTTACGGACGATGTACTTGAGCAGTTTGCGCTCGGTTTCATCGTAGCTTTCATCACTGTATGCAATGGTCAACAGATCCCAAACCAATAGCTTGGGTGTGATGAAGGTATCAGCTGTTTCGTTGGAGGACTGAATCGCATCTTCTACGCCGTCCTGCAAAACATCGTAATAGTCCTCCGAATCAATGATCTTCTCCAATTGTGCCTGACAGTCCTTGATGATAGCGGGCTTGCTATCTGCAAAATTAGGGTCAAGCGCTGCACCTATGGCATCAAACTTTTCCTCCTCACTGTGGTAAACCGTTCCGTCCGCTGCCATCAGATAGTAGATGATTTGAAGTGCGTTTCGAGTAGCAATGCTCTTCACCACTGACGCAGTGCCCTTTTCCGATTCAGCGGCTGCAATTAGTTCCTTTGCCGCAGCCGCCTTCTGAGCATCGGCTTTTCTCTTCTCCCGACTTTGTTTTGCGTCAGCTGCCATATCCTGCACGGCCAGTTTAGCTGCCTTGGTTGCATCGGCAGCTTTTTGCAAAGCCCCTGCAAAACCTGCCCCGATTTTCTTCTTATCCACTTCTGCCTAACCTCCTTTATAATACCAATGGAGCATCGGACTCCATCAGAGCATCAAATTCTTTCTGATTTGTAAACTGCGGCTCTCGCCCAAGAACCTTCTGAATGGTAACATTTCCCCGAATAACAAAATCAGAATCACCGGTCAGCATGCCTTGCTGCATATCAGCAAAGCCGGACATAAAGCCGTCGATGTCCTCGGCAAGATAATTGCTGACCTTCAGGTCCAGTTGTTCCTTGAACTCCTGAAGCTGCTTGAGGAACAGTGCCGCCTTTGTCTCCGAAAGGATCATCTTTTCGTGAATGAGCTGCGCCTCCTTCTTCTCATTGGATACCTCACGCACGATGGAAAGAGCAGCACACCCGGCACCCACATAATTAAACCGGGTAACAAATCGACCGGAAAACAGCACCCAATTGCCGCCGGATTCGATGGCAGCGTGGATCGCCGCATCAGCAGTATCGGCTACGGTGAAGGTCATACTGGCTATGGTGAGCATCCGGTCTACTGTGCGGTTTCGGAAAGGAATGATGGCTTTCCAGTTGATTTTATGGACATCGCTCCAGTCTTGAATGTCGTCTCTGGACAGTTCCTGCAGCAACCGGCGCAGAAGGAAAAACGACCGCACGATACATTCGTTGATGATCACAGGAATGGTTTGCTTCCCAACTTGCATGGCAACGCCCATTTCGGTGCGAAGGTCAAATTTAAGAGGGATCAGATTGCCGTTTAAGTCCCGTTCTCCCAGCAGCGTTCCGTTGAACAGCTTGGATATGTAAACGGAAAATTCCTTACACCCCTTAGCATCTTGCTTTTTGAACAAGCGAGTTGAAGAAAATTCCTTCAAAAGGGAGACCAGCGGCCCCGGCAGCCCCGTGCCAAAGCTGCCTTTCATAACAGAGCCAGAAGACCCGGCAACATCACTGACCATATGAAAGAACCAGTTTACAGCGCCAAACATAATCTTTTCGGGGAAACTCTTTCCCACGAGATTCAGGCCATCTTTGTTAAGCGGTACGCACTGAAACGCTCCCGCAACATCGGTACCGTAAACATTGCCCGTAAATTGCGTCAAAATGGAACAAACCAGTCCCAGCGGGGTCGGGTGGTGCGAGAAGTCACGGAGATGGTGTTGCAGACCTCCGCCAAAGGCAGCAGTTGCCTTGTCTGCGGCAATGGGGAACTGATCCTCCAGATGCTTTATAGCCTGTCCAAGATCGGTTCCACTGTAGCCTTGATATTTTGCAACCTTTAGAACCAACTTTTCAGCCTGCTGATTTCCCCACTGATTTGCATACTCAAGCGAGAATTCTCCGACAAACAAGCTGTCCACTAAACCGGCAAGAACGCCGCTTGCAACCGCAAACGCATAATCTGCCTTGTCGGCGTGATTGGTATAATGTTCCAACTCCTGATTGACACGGGCCAGCTCCGTGTTCAGGCGATCAATGCTTGGTGCTTCGATTTTCGCCTCGGCAGATACGACATCCTCTGCCAACTCCTGATTGATCTCTTTTGTCTTGTCTGACAAAGTAAATGTACCGTCAATAATTCCTGCGTACTGCGCTGACTGGGACCATTCGTAGCACTCATAGGCACGGGTGGCCAATCGCGGATGGGTTTCATCCTGCACCAGCATCAGTTCCATCAGCTTGTTGGATTTTGAATCGTTGACAAAGGATTTTAAGTCAAGCGCCTGTTTCAGAAATTCTTTCCGATCCACATTCTTGCCATAGCCGTTGAGCCGGAGCAATACATCAATGGTTTTGTCCGCTGTTCCGTCACAGAGAGCAGCAGCTCGGTCTGCGGACAACTCACTGCAACGATCCCAGAATAGAAGTGCCCTCACTAATGTCGGCGTGAGATATTTGCCAATGGCCGGAATACGCGCTAACGGGCTTCGGTCTATACCACCAACCAACTGCGCTGCAATGGAGTGATAAAGGGAATGCTTGCAGGCAATGTGGCCGCATTCGTGCGCCAGAACACTGGGGAGCAGATTGAGCGGAAGTTTATTCACAAGCCCGGATGTCACATAGATACAAGGGTGAACGCTGCCAAATGTTGCTGCATTGGCCTGCCTGTCCCTCACATAATAAAGCTCCGGCGTATCAATGCCAAGCTGCTCACAGATCGGGGGCAAGAGACCGTATACCTCCGGCATCTGGTTTTCGCCGAGACGGATTGCGGTCGATAGAAGGTCAATTTTAGCAGCCTTCTCATCGTAATTGGCAGAATACGATTCCAGAAGCTTTACAAACTTCGGGAATTGATTCAAAGCATCTGCGGCTTGCCTGTCCAAGTCGTGCACATAGAGTTCGGCACTATAGGCCATGTTGTCACGCCCTTTCCTTTCAAGTTACTTCTTCTGTTCAGTTTCAAATTCGACAATGTCGTCCAGCTTGCAGTCCAGTGATGTGCAGAGCTTTTCCAGCACATTCACCCGAACATCTTCGTTGCGCCCCAGCTTTGCCATAGCGTTAGTGCTGATCCCAGCCAAATGCGTCAATTCAGTCTTGCTGAGATTTTTGTCGATCATCAGCTTCCAGAGCTTTTTGTAATTTGCTGGCATATTTTCATCTCCTTATGATTAAGGGTAAATTCAATCTTTCCAAGATCAGTATATCACGTCCAAATCGAGAATTCAAGAAAATTTTGAGACTTGCAAGATAGAAGATGGGTTCGATTGCACAATATATTATCGGAAACTCGGCTGAGGTATATGGAAACGGCGTGCGGGATGTGCCCACACACCGTACTTGATTACGAGAAAATAACCTCTTGATTTACAATTTCAGCCGCCCTATTTCGGATGTTATTGCTTTTCCTAACCCATTCCACTGGATTAGTCGCCTTGAAACCCTCCGTCAGGTTTTCATTTCGAGATAGTGCATTCACAAGTTCATCAAACATCTGCTGTGCCCAATTTTCCACATCAACAAGATAATCATTCAATTTGCCGCTTGTCAGCAGATTGTAGTAGCGCACTCTGTGATACTGCTTTAGATACCGCAAGTGCTGTTGTCCCCATATGCCGATATGTACTTCGCCTTCCTCCGGCAGTTTCAGACAGGGCAGATAGTAGTCCCCTTGCAGCTCATACCAAAGCCCGTTTTTCTCGTTGTAGATGCACTTGTCCATTTTGTAATCCTCCAATGTGATTGATTTTACCCACAATTCAATCATTCCGGCTGATTACAAAAGCCGAAGGAGGCACTTCCTTACGAAGTGCCTCCTTCGGCGGGCAGCTTTTTACTTTTTATAGGGTATTTCCGGCAGCTTCAATGCATAAAAATCTATGGGTGATGCGGCTTGAAACGGTATTTGTCTTTTAAAATCGCGTATATTCCTGTGGTGTTTTTCCTCGGTGCTCTGACATTTTTTGTGTGCTCTGTTTTGGGTGCGGTACATGCGGTATCTGTGGCCGCAGCACAGATCGAAAACCGCCCCGTGATCGTTCTAGACGCAGGGCACGGTGGGGAAGACGGCGGAGCCGTAGGCGTAAACGGTGTGGAAGAGAAAACGGTAAACCTTGCCATTGCGCTGTTTGTGCGGGAAAAGCTCGAAGCTGCGGGCTACCCCGTGAAAATGATTCGCGAAACGGACACCGCCGTCGGCGATACCACACTGAGCACATTAAACGAACGAAAGCGGTCTGATATTTTATACCGCACACAGATCGTAAACGAAACTGAGAACTGTATTTTTGTGAGCATCCATCAAAACTTTTTTGAGCAAAGTCAATACAGCGGCGCACAGATGTTTTACTCAGCAAATAATGCTAAAAGCGCCGACCTTGCCGAAACCATCCGCCGTGCAGTCATCGAGCAGGTGCAGCCGGATAACACACGCGCCTGTAAGCAGGCAGAAAGCCGCGTGTATATTTTGAGCCATGTAGACGTACCCGCCGTGTTTGCGGAATGCGGGTTCCTCTCAAACCCGGAAGAAGCTGAAAGGCTGTGCGACGAAAACTACCAAAAGAAATTGGCGGCGGCTATCGCGGATGGCATTATCGCCTTTTGCAAAGCGGAATAACTCTTTACAAAACATCTGTTCCGTGGTAAAATAGGCTTAGAATTATACAAAATAAGGGCGGTGCGCGTTATGGCGGCTAAAAATAAAATCGTCTACATCTGCTCAAACTGCGGGTTTGAATCCGCAAAGTGGGCAGGAAAGTGCCCGGATTGCGGCGAGTGGAACACCATGGAAGAATCCGTCAAAACGGCTGTTTCCGCAAAATCCGCCGCTTCCGGGTATTCTTCTTCAGCTTCTACGCTGCTGACGCGCCCGCTTGCAATTTCAGAGATCGATACGGAGGACGAGCATCGTTATCACACCGGACTTTCGGAGCTTGACCGCGTGCTTGGCGGCGGTCTTGTAAAAGGCTCGCTCGTGCTCATCAGCGGCGACCCGGGTATCGGCAAATCAACCATTCTTTTGCAGATCTGCGAATACCTCGGGCAAAAGCTGCGTATTTTATATGTTTCCGGCGAAGAATCTGCACGGCAGATCAAGCTGCGCGCAGGGCGTCTCGGTGTTTCCAGCCCCAACCTGCGCATTTTGGCGGAAACGGACGTGCAGCTTGTGGTGGAGCACATTCGCACCGAAAAACCGGATATCGTGATGATCGACTCCATCCAAACGATGAACTTTACCGATCTCAATTCGTCGCCCGGCAGCGTCACACAGGTGCGCGAATGCACGAACGCGATCATGCGCTGCTCCAAGTCGCTCGATATCCCGGCGATTCTCGTCGGTCACGTCAACAAAGACGGCGCCATCGCGGGTCCAAAGGTGTTGGAGCACATTGTGGACGCCGTGCTGTACTTCGAGGGCGACCGCCAGATGACGTACCGCATTCTGCGCGCCGTAAAAAACCGCTATGGCTCCACAAACGAGATTGGCGTATTCGATATGGGGGAAGCGGGGCTGCGACAGATCGAAAACCCCTCGCAGGCGATGCTTTCCGGCCGCCCGACGAACGCTTCCGGCACATGCGTAACCGCCGTAATGGAGGGTACACGTCCGCTGCTTGCGGAGATTCAGGGTCTTGCAACGACAAGCGGCTTCGGCACGCCGCGCCGCATGTCCACGGGCTTTGATTATGCGCGCATGGCGCTGATTTTGGCCGTTCTGGAAAAGCGTGCAGGTTTCTATTTTTCCAATTTAGACGCGTATTTGAATGTCGTCGGCGGCCTGCGCATCGATGAGCCGGCGGTCGATCTGGCCGTTGCAATGGCACTCGTATCAAGCCTGAAAGATACGCCAATCCGCGATGATACCGTCGTATTCGGCGAGATTGGTCTTGCAGGCGAGCTGCGGTCGGTCAGTCATATCGAGTCCCGCGTTTCGGAAGCATATCGACTGGGATTCACGCGCTGTGTACTGCCATACCACAGCATGAAGAGCATAGATTCAAAAAGATTCAGCGGGGTGGAGCTCATTGGTGTCCACAACGTGAGGGAGGCGTTTGACGCATGTGTGCAGTAAAAGAACGATTTGTTGAAAAGCCGAATCTTCCGGAAAGCAAGGTCACGACAGCGGCGGTCTCCGGCGCATATCCGGAGATTTCGGAAGCTTTAAAGGCGCATGGTATTCGGTGCGTCACAACGGAGTTTGACACGCGTCTGCCGGATCCGATCGCGTACCATGCAGATATGCAGATGTTTCATTTGGATAAGGGACGCACGTTTGTTCTGCGCGGAGAAGAGGCACTCAAAAAGCAGCTTACGGATATCGGCTATCAGGTAGCGGAGACTGCCATGACTCCGGAGCCCAAATATCCGAAGGATGTTCTTTGCAACATGTTAAACCTGAACGGCACGGTGCTTGCAAACCTCGGTGTTATGGATCCGAACATTTACACCTGTCTGGAAGACGCCGGCCTTAAAATGAGGCATGTCAACCAAGGCTACACGCGCTGTGCGACGGCTGTTGTGGCGAAAGACGCGATCATCACGATGGATCTCGGCATTCGCGCACTGGCGCAGTTTTTAGGCATCGACGTGCTGCTTGTGCACGAAGAAAACGTTTTTCTGGATGGCTACGATTACGGCTTCTTAGGCGGCTGCTGTGGCCTGATCGACAAAAATGTGGTGGCGTTCACAGGCAAGCTCGATTCTTTAGAGTGCGCGGCGGAGATTCGTGCGTTTCTCGAAAAGCACTGCGTACAGTACATTGAGCTGACGCAAAACCAGATGATTGACATCGGCGGCATTTTACCGCTGATGGAGCTTGATGCATAATTCTTAATTCTATACGCCTGTGTATTCATGTACCAGCACCCAAACACGCACATTTCAAAACAGATTCACACGGAAGCATACAAAGGGGCTTGAATCTAAAAAAATTCCGAATTATACAAAATAGCTGTTTTGTACTCATAGTGTTGAGCGAAGCGAAACGCGGGAATGATACAAAACAATCTATTTTGTAAGCGCAGGCGGCGCGCGGAATGTGGCAGAGCCTAAGCGGTAGTTTTGGGGAGCGTAAGCCCGCGCGCGCTATAATCAAGCACGCGCCCCTGCGGGAGCAGCTGACGGCAACGGACAGGAGCGCCGCGCAGACAGCGCCCGAGGGGCGGCAGCCCGCCCCGAAGCGGTGGCTGCTGCCCCACAAAACCGCACAAAAGGTATCGCTTTTTTGTGTGACTTTGCGCGCGCCCTTTGCGCAAAACCGCACAAAAAAAGGCTTTTGTGTGACTTTGGGGGGCTTGACGGCGGCGCGGCTATCCGCGCATCTGCGCGGCTCGGCTACTTGATATATAGCACTGTATTCCGTCAAAACGAAATGGAAAACAGGTTGTTCAAGGTCGGCGAGGGGACGTTTTGCAATAGGCGGGTAAAGATAAATCCTCTCACGGGTGACGTGCTGGAGGACATCGTATTTAATCGTGACGTGTTTAACCCCGAGGGGCTTGTGAAGATGGACGCAGAGCAAGCACCGTATTCCGTCACGGATAAGGGCAAGCGGAGCGAACCAAGCGAGGACGGCGGGCGGCGCGCTGCATCGCGCGCGCGCAAGCAGGTTTTCGAGCTGTGCGCCTGCAATAATCTTGACCTCTTTTTCACGCTGACCCTTAACAAGGAGTTGATAGATCGATATGATTACAAGGCAGCCGTGCGCAAATTCGGCCAGTGGGCAGACAACCATGTGCGGCGGCGGGGGCTCAAATACGTTGCGGTGCCGGAACTGCATAAAGACGGGGCGGTACATTTTCATGGACTGTGCAATAAGGAAGCCGTGCGCCTTGTGGATAGCGGCAAAAAAAGTAAAGGGCAAACGGTGTATAATCTGCCCGGTTGGAGACTTGGTTTTACTACGGCAATATCTCTTTACGGGGAGCGAAACGCTGCCGCGCACTATGTAGCCAAATACATCTCGAAGCAGCACGGCACAAACGGCGGCACGATTGGCGGGCGGTACTTTTATCACGGCGGCGCCTTGGCGCACGCAAAGTGCATCTATCAGCACGCCGACTTTGACGCGCTTGAAGGGCGCGAGTATCGCTTATCGGGTGACCAGTGTGCCGCGAATGGCGAGGTGCTGCAAGCTGGCTTAAAATGCAAATACCTTTGAGGTGAGCGCAAAAACGACACCTCAAGAAACAAATATGCTCTCTTTGTCTGCTGTTGCTGGCTCATCGGGTGCTGGCTGCGGTGTTAACTCAAACGGTGTGGTTGTCAAGCCCGACACGCATGTGTCGCTTTGCTTGGGCTTGACAATCGCGCCGTTTTTGTTTATCCTTGGGGTTGGGGGCACAGATGAGTTGACATTTTTGGTAAAGGAGAGTGAAGCGAAAAACGTGCGAACCGACTACATAAACCCGCAGGTTTTCGAGCTGCTACTGACGGCGTTAATGCCCGCAAACCGCCTTGCTTTGCAGCTGAGCCTTGCAACGGGGCTGCGCATTTCTGATTGTCTGGCGCTGCGAACGGACGTTCTGAAGCGGTCAAACCGCCCAACAATCACCGAGAAAAAGACCCACAAACACCGCAGGGTGTACATACCGCAGGAGCTGCGCGACCGCCTTTTGAAGCAGGCGGGGCGTTTTTTTGTTTTTGAGGGACGGTTGGACGAGCGCAGACCGCGAACCCGCGCGGCGGTGTACAAAGACTTGCGGCGAGTTGCCAAGCTTTACAGGCTTGACGGTAAGCCGATACGGCGCAACATAGCGCCGCACAGCGCGCGCAAAATCTATGCGGTGCAGGATTACCATGCGCACCATGACATGAAGCGCGTGCAGCGGTTGTTGAACCATTCGGACGAAGCCGTGACGATGCTGTACGCGCTTGCTGACCAGTTGGCAAAAAAATAAGAACAGCTTACCACCGAGGGGTTTACAACCAAGCTCTTTTGTGGTAAGCTGTTCTCATGTTCTTTCTGCGGTTACCATTTTAACACAGGTAGTCGCGCTTGTCAACGATTTTGTGAGAAAGGTGGTAAAGGCGGGCACTGGCGCGCGGCGACCCGTAGGGTCGTTTAGCTCATCAAAATTATACAAAATAGATATTTTGTATAATTTGGGGAGCAGCATTTTACAAATAGATGACTTTTCAAGCGGGTTTTCGTAAAATCTGCGAGATCATCCGTTTTAGCCCAACCCAATGTTTTGGTTTCAGCTTATGTTTTGGTTTCAGCTTACTTAAATAAACGCATTCATTATGAATTGTGATTGTGTGCGTTGATTCTTTGTAACTCTCGACTGCGGAAATCCGTGCGTTTCTCAATTAGATTGTTTTTAATTACCTCGGCTCCGTTTACTCTGCTGTCGGTTTAAGTACCGCAAGCATATCTATACGTCTCGTTCCGAATTATAATGATAATCCAAGAGTAAATTCAAGTACCGATTAGGCCAAATCCGAAAGCTTTGCATCCAACGGAGCCGAACACCAAGCTGCAGCTTTAAAATTCAAAATTTGTGAGGTGTACCCGTTATGGATATTTTGCCTGAAATGCCGGAGATTGTGCGGCAATATGCTTTATATTACCGCAACATCAAAGGCCGCGCGCCGAAGACTGTAAACGAATACTGCTCTGACCTGCGGACATTCTTTCGCTTCATGAAACATTTTCGCGGATATGTTTCACAAGATACGCCTATGGAAGAAATCCCAATCGACGATATTGACCTTGAATTTATCCGTTCCATCACGACGATGGACATTTTTGAATTCATGAACTACGCTGCCGATGGGCGCAGCAACATGAGCTCCACGCGTCAGCGAAAATCTTCGAGTCTCAAAAGCTTTTTTAACTACCTGACCGTGCACGAGGGCCTTTTGGATTCTAATCCCACAGAGAATCTGACCCCGCCGAAAAAAGCCAAAACCCTTCCCCGCTACCTCACGTTAGAGCAAAGCCGCGAGCTTTTAAACGCCGTGGACGGGCCGGATAAAGAGCGTGACTATTGCATTTTGACGCTGTTTTTAAACTGTGGCATGCGCCTTTCCGAGCTTGTTTCCATCAACATGAGCGACGTAATCCACAACAACTCCACCCTGCGCATCGTCGGTAAAGGCAGCAAAGAACGCATCGTATACTTAAATGACGCATGCTTAGCTTCTATCGATGCCTACGTGCGTGTGCGCCCAAAGGACGACGTGAAGGATAAAAACGCGCTGTTCATCAGCAACCGCGGCACACGCATCAGTCCTAAGACCGTACAGGCCATGGTCAATAAATACCTCACGAAAATCGGGCTTGGCGGCGCGGGATACTCCGTACACAAGCTGCGGCACACGGCGGCGACGCTGATGTACCAATACGGCAACGTGGATATTCGCGTTTTGCAGGATATTCTGGGCCATGAAAATCTCGGCACTACAGAGATCTACACGCACACCTCCAGCAAGCAAATGGAGGAAGCCGTAAACGCCAACCCACTTTCCAAAATGCGTGAAAAGACTGATAAGAATGAGAAATAATTAAAATTGAGCAAAATGAAAGCCTCTATCGATTTCAGTTCGATAGAGGCTTTTATGTTTGTTTTAAATTACTGTAAATGATCGGAAGTATCCGTTTTATCCGAGAACAGAGATTCCTGCTCCATGATCTTACGGTCGATCAAGCGGCCGTTCACGTACACATACTGCGGCTTGTCATCGTCATCGTCGTCCAACTCATCATTGTCGAAATTGAACGTATCGCCGTCTTTGGCTACGCGAATTTCAGCGTCCTTCGCTTCCGCTTCCTTTTTGTAGAACGGCTGGATCAGATACGTATCGAGCAACGAATACGTTGCAAAGCTCGTCAGATAGCTGATGAACGCACACAGGAAAATAATTACGAGCAGCAGCGGGATCACCGCAAATGCCGCCGGGCAGAACAAAAACGCAATGAACAAACCCGCAAGGATTGCCGTAATCATCAGGTTGCGCAATAAGCCCATAATAGAGAAAATAAACGCGTTTCTGTAAATGTGGCGCAGCTTCAAGTCAAACGTGACGATCATAACCGGAATGTAATACTGCGCAAACAGCATTAGAATCGACAGGATGCAGCAGACTGCAAGCGGAATCATAAACATCCAGTTGTCCGATACACGTGTGGAATAAAAGAAGATTGAAAAGCTCAAGATTACATATGCGAGATACACGATCACGCCGTTCAAAAGTGCCGGCTTCCAGTTGTTTTTCACAGCGTCCCAGAAATCCGACCAAACGAACGCATGCTCTTCCCTTGCGAAGTTTCGCGTTACATACGCTAAGCCGCATGTGAACGGCGAAAGCAGGATGAGCGGCAGTGTAACCGCATACAGAATGTACAGATCAAGCACACCGAAGAACGACGTTGCATAAAGAAAGTGCGGAATCGGCAAAAGGAATACGCCCACCATCAACGCGATGACCACAATAAATGGGATCATAAATGTCAGATTCAGCTGCACCAGTTTAGACAGCTTTCGCCACAAGATCTCAAAAAAACGTACCGGCGCTGCCTTTTTCGGTTCATCTTTGTCAACGCCCGGACCCGGCTTATCATAATTACCGAAAAGTCCTAAAAATGCCACAAAATCAACTCCAGAATTAGATTAACTCGTTTTTGCACGAGGATGACACTCATTATACACGCTTTTCACGTGATTATCAAGGTCTAATAAATGAACATATACCTGTGTGGACGAAATATCTGCATGTCCCATCATGGTTTGAATGTCTTTTACGGAAGCACCGCCCTGCAAAAGGTGCATGGCAAACGAATGACGCAGCGTGTGCGGCGTAATCTCCTTCGTGATGCCGGCCTCCGCTGTATACGCCTTGATAATTTTCCAGAAACCCTGACGCGTCAAACGCGAGCCGTTCAGATTGACAAACAGCGCGTCTCCGCTGTTGTCCGGGTCCACAATCAAATCGCGCATACGGTAAAGATAATCGGATACAGCAACGACCGCTTTCGCATAAATCGGAATGGTGCGCACGCCCTTGGTGCCGCGGCAGAACAGCTTTCCCGTGCGCAGGTTGATATCCTGCACGTTGAGGTTGATGAGCTCACTGACGCGAATACCGGTGGCATAAAGAAGCTCCAGCATCGCTTTATCGCGGCAGCCCTTAGCTTCCGTGACATTCGGCTGGGAAAGCAGCAGGTCTATTTCCTCGCTTGTCAGCGTCTGCGGCAGCTTTTTCGGCTCTTTTTCAAGCTTTACGGATTTTGCCGGGTTCACCTGCATATCCCCGCGCAGGATGAGAAACTTATAAAAGCAACGCACAGAGGCAATATTGCGGGAGATCGTGGAATTTGTGCGGTTTAAGCTGTGCAAATGCTGCACATACGCTTCCACCGTCTCCGTTTCCACTTCGAGTGGAGATGTTATATTTTCACCCTCCAAGTAGCGCAGGAAAGCCGAAACATCGCGCAGATAAGAATCCCGCGTATTTACGGAACTCGGTTTCTGCACGAGCATGTACTCGCGAAACAGCACGAAGTATTCATCCATGTTCATTCATTTCGGCCTCCTTTGCTTTAAAATCTAAATTTGCAAAATCAAAAAGTGCAATGCACCGTATAAAATCGAAATGAAAACCAGCGCCGCAAACGCAAGCAAAAACCGCACGGTGCAGTTTTTTACGGAAAGCGGTTCTCCGTTTCCGAAAAACACCCGGCAGCTGCGCCTTGCCGTGCAAAGCGCTTCCGCCGCAAGCAGCAAAAGCACCGTGATGCACAGCATTGTCATCGGCAGATAATCAAAGCACCGCCGAAAATACAATCCGATACCCTCAAGCCGAATCAGTGCCGTAAGCGACGTGCCAAGCGTGAAGCCCTTCAGGATTATCGCAGCGGGAATCACAAGCACACCTAAAAACGTCATGCCAAATAAAAAAATCGGCAATGCGTAAAAAAGCGAATCAAACAAAAATGCGGAAAACACAAACGGAAAGTCCGTTCCCGTTTCAAACGGCCCCCTAAACCACACAGAGCCGGAAACCGGCGCCATAGCTATTTGCGATGTCCGTGCAAATAAGCAACCGAACAAAAAGCCAAGCAGGAACAAAATGCGCAAAGCCATTAAAACAGATAAACTACGTGGTTTTGCATATTTCGGCTTTGCTTCCATTTTCGTTCACCACCTGTAAAAGATGGTCAATCTATATGTGAAGCGTTGCCGTGTTATGCCTTGCACACTCACATGGAAAGTTCTTCGGCGCGGTGCGTGCAGGCTTCAAACGAGTTGATCATCGCCTCGTTAAAGCCCTGTTCTTTCAAGACATTCAGCAAAGCAAATGTTGTGCCGCCCTTTGACGTGACCATATCGATAAGCGCCTGTGGGTCTTTGCCGCTGTTTAAAAGCATATCGGCGCTGCCTTTCATGGTCTGGCAGAACAGTGTAAGCGCGGTCTTCGGGTCAATGCCCTGCTGCGCTGCATAATCACAAGTGAGCTTTGCAAGCAGATACAAATACGCAGGCGAGCTACCGCTGACCGCAATCACCGCATTCATCTGCGCTTCGTCAATCTCCTGCGTGACACCGCAGCAGGAGAAAGCGGAACGCACGCGCGCAAAATCCTCTTCCGACACATTGCTTGTCCGGCACAGCGCCGTAGCGCCCTCACCGAGCAGCAGCGGCGTGTTCGGCATGGCACGCACGTAGCGGCGGTCTGCGCCGAGCGCGTCCTGCAAATTCTTAAACGTTACGCCCGCAGCGATTGAAACGATGACAACGTCGTCTGCATTCTTCTTCGCAACGATCGGTGCAATAACGCGCAGCACCTCCGGGAAAATCTGTGGCTTTACGCAAAGGAACACCGTATCACAAAGCTCGGCAACTTCTTCGGCAGAAGTACAGGCTACGCAGCCGGATTCTGTAAAGCGCTGCATTTTTTCCGCGTGCGGATTGTACATATAAATATCCCCGACCGGGAAAGTGCCGGAAGATAAGATACCGCCAATAATCGCGGACGCCATGTTTCCTATGCCGATAAAGCCCAATTTGCCGTTTTTCATGATATGCCACCTCACTTCTGTCTTATATACTATAATACTTTTTAGCCAAATTTGCAAGGGCTTTCGTGAATATTTTTGCATCTGCACAAATTTATGTCTATAATCTTATGTAAACTTATGAATATGCAGTTCTGCTTTGCTACAAGTTATCGTGAATAAATATGCAAAATCGTTCTTGCGCCCTTGATTAGAAGCTACAAAATTATGGCTTAAAATCTGATTTTTTCATCTCTATTCACACCCATTACTCCACCGCATACGCTGCATATCACAAATATTACGCTCCGTATAACAAGAAGTACAACCCGCATATTTGCATACAGCATAACGCTTATCGCAACATAGGAAACTGCATAGAGCGTGCCAAGCACAAGGCCGTGCAGCAATCCTTTTTCCCCCGCGAGGCGCGCCGCAAGGAAAGCGGAAGCAAAAACGGAAACGCCGCCGATCACCGCCGCAGCCGTACCGAGTATAGGCTCGGACGGCAAAAAGCCGAGCTTTAAAATCATAAAGGCACAAACCGCGATCAGCACAGCCGAAAACAGCACGGAAAACAGGAAACCCAAAAACAGCTTCTTAAAATTCAGCATAGAAAAAGCCCTTTGAAATAAGTTTTGTTTCATACTTATTCCAAGGGGCTCAAAACTATTCGCCTTTAAAAAGAGTGAAACTTACGCGTCTTCCTCGTGGATGGTATCGACGCTGCCGATCGCCCAACGCTTGATGCGCAGTCTTGCACGGTCGCTGCCGGTCTCGATGATAACGCTGTCGGTCTCATCCTTTACAGCGATGATTCTGCCGCAAATGCCGCCGATGGTCGTGATCTCGTCGCCGACCTGTGCGTTCTTGCGCATTTCCGCTTCCTTCTTCTTCTTCTTGTTCTGCGGGCGGAAGAAGATGAAGTACATAGCCGCGATGATCGCACCGTAAACAAGGAGCATGATCAGCATGCTGGACATGTTGCCGCCGGCTGCTGCACCTGTCGTTGTCAAAACACTCAAATTCATGGTTTTCTTTCCTTTCTTTCATGGTGCGCTCCGTTCGACTGCAAAGCGGTCAATACACCCGTCACCAAATTAACTTTATACATTATAACAAAAGCCATTCGTGGTTGCAAGGATTTTCTAAATTCTTTTGTTAAATTTCTCTGAATACTCCTGATAAAATGCTTCAAACCGGTCTTCATCGAGCGCGTTACGAATGCGTTCCATCAAATTGTTGTAGAAATAAAGATTGTGCATAACCGTCAAGCGCATGGCAAGCATCTCCCCCGCTTTGAAAAGGTGGTGAAGATAAGCACGGTAAAACTTTCGGCAGACCGGGCAGTCGCAGTTCGGGTCGATCGGTTGATCGTCCAGCGTGTATTTCGCATTGAGCATATTGCGCACGCCTTCATTTGTAAATGCATGACCATGGCGTGCATTGCGGCTCGGCATCACGCAGTCGAACAGATCAACGCCGCGGTGCACCGCTTCCAGAATATTTGTCGGCGTGCCCACACCCATCAGGTAGCGGATCTTATCCTGCGGCATATGCTCTTCAACCGCTTCAATCACTTCATACATGACCTCTGCCGGCTCGCCGACCGCAAGGCCGCCAATGGCATAACCATCGAGCCCCAATTCCGCAATCTCCTTCATGTGGTTCACGCGCAGATCGATGTATGTGCAGCCCTGGTTGATGCCGAACAGCATTTGGTTCGGGTTGATCGTATCCGGCAGCGCATTCAGTCTGTTCATCTCCGCCTTGCAGCGGCGCAGCCAGCGTGCTGTGCGTGCGCAGGAATTTTTCGCGTAGTCGTATTCCGCCGGGTTTTCCACGCATTCGTCAAACGCCATGGCGATGGTAGAACCGAGGTTGGACTGAATACGCATGCTTTCCTCCGGGCCCATGAAGATGCGATGGCCGTCGATGTGCGACGCAAACGTCACGCCTTCTTCTTTGATATTGCGCAGCTTCGCGAGCGAGAAAACCTGAAATCCGCCGCTGTCCGTCAGTACAGGGCCGTCCCAGCCGGTAAACTTGCGTATGCCGCCCATTTTGCGCACCACGTCATCGCCCGGGCGCAGATGCAGGTGGTACGTGTTGGAGAGCATCACTTGACATTTAATATCTTTAAGGTCGTAAGCAGAAACCGCACCCTTAATCGCCGCAGCCGTCGCGACGTTCATAAACGCCGGTGTCTGCACCGTGCCGTGCACGGTTTGGAGCTCGCCGCGCCGCGCGTGGTTTTCTCTTTTGATAAGCTTGTACATGTAAAGAAAATTCCTTTCAAAGTTATTTGATGAACATGGCGTCGCCGAAGCTGAAGAAGCGGTAGCGCTCCTTGACGGCAGTGTTATACGCATTCAAAATGTGTTCGCGGCCCGCAAGCGCGGAGACCAGCATGATGAGCGTACTTTCCGGCAAGTGGAAGTTCGTGATGAGCGCATCAAGGCCCTTAAATTCAAAGCCCGGATAGATGAAAATATCCGTCCAGTCATCGTCCTCACAAATTTTGCCGCATTTCTTTGCGACAGATTCAAGCGTGCGGCAGCTCGTAGTGCCGACAGCGATCACGCGTCCGCCGTTTTTCTTCGTCTCGTTGATGGCGTCGGCAGTCTCTTTCGGCATGTGATAATGCTCGCTATGCATTTTGTGGTCGAGAATGTTATCCACGCTCACCGGGCGGAACGTGCCAAGGCCGACATGCAGTGTGACGAACACGACCTTCACGCCTTTTGAGCGAATTGCATCAAGCAGCTCCGGCGTAAAGTGCAGACCGGCCGTCGGCGCAGCGGCAGAACCTTCCTCTTTGGAATACACCGTCTGGTAGCGCTCTTTATCCTTGAGTTTTTCTTTAATATAGGGCGGCAGCGGCATCTGGCCAATCTTATCCAGCTCCGTGAAGAAGTTCGTGCCCTTGTCGTAATGGAAGCGGATCATGCGGTTGCCGTCGTCCTTCACTTCTATGACCTCGCAGGTCATGGAGCTGCCCTCGAACGTGAACGAGGTGCCGACCTTTGCACGCTTGCCCGGACCTGCAAGTGCTTCCCATACGTCGTCACCGCAATTTTTCAGAAGCAAAAATTCAACGTGCGCGCCGGTCTCGTTTTTAATGCCGTAAATACGCGCAGGCAAAACACGGGAATTGTTGAGTACAAGACAATCGCCCTCATTCAAATACTCCGTGATGTCGTGAAAATGTCTGTGTTCGATCTCACCGGTTGTTTTGTCCAACACCATCAGGCGCGAAGCGTCACGCGGTTCAATCGGCGTCTGGGCGATAAGTTCTTCCGGAAGCTCAAAATCAAAATCTTTTGTCTGTAAAGTTTGCGTATCCAAGTATATTCCTTCCAATCTGAATTAAAATAGCCGCATCCCCCAAATTACGCAGGATTATTCTAAGAATTTTTCATAAATAAATTGACAACAATCCGTATTCCATGTATTATAATAAGGATAGAGGCGCGGTTTGTAAAAGTATCCGCGGGTTTTGGCCCTCCACAGGCATCGGCCCGCAGAAAAAGGACACACCGCCGAAGATCTCAGCGCATGTGGTACGCTTGGATCTGGTTGCTGTGGCGAAAGCCCCGTAACTGTCATCTGCAATAGGATGGAGTGCTATCAGAGCTTTTCCGCAGGGAGACTTTCGTAAAAGCCTGTGCACATTCTATTATATTGTATGTATGACCGGATTTCAACCGGTTTTTTTTCGCTCAAAAATGAAATTTGACCTTAATTTTGTTTTTGAGCGTACATTTCATCATTTTTGAAAGGATGTCCTGCAAACAGGACGGGTGAAAGAAATGAAAAAGTATAATGTCGGTATCATTGGTTGCACAGGCATGGTCGGTCAGCGTTTTGCAACGCTCCTTGAAAACCACCCGTGGTTCAACGTGACCGCGCTTGCGGCCTCTTCCCGCTCCGCCGGTAAAACATATAAAAGCGTCGTAGAAAAGCGCTGGGCTATGAAAACGCCCATTCCCACAAGTATGGCGGATATGATCATCTTAGACGCTGTTGCAGATATGGACGAAGTCGTCTCCAAGGTTGATTTTGTATTCTGCGCCGTCGATATGAAAAAAGACGAAATCCGCGCCCTTGAAGAAGCTTATGCGAAAAAGGAGTGCCCGGTCGTCTCCAACAACAGCGCAAACCGCGGTGTCGAGGATGTGCCGATGGTTGTGCCGGAGATCAACGCCGACCACATTGAGATTATCAACGCACAGAGAAAGCGCCTCGGCACAAAGCGCGGCTTTATCGCCGTAAAGTCCAACTGCTCCCTTCAGAGCTACGTTCCGGCTATTCACCCACTGATGGACCTCGGCGTCACGAAGGTGCTCGCCTGCACATATCAGGCCATCTCCGGCGCCGGCAAAACCTTTGAAACGTATCCCGATATTCTCGACAACGTCATCCCGTATATCGGCGGCGAGGAAGAAAAATCCGAGCAGGAGCCGATGAAGCTGTGGGGCCACATTGAGGGCGATAAGATTGTCAACGCGGCCACCCCGTCCATCACGGCACAGTGCTTCCGCGTGCCGGTTTCCGACGGCCATACGGCTGCGGTGTTCGTCTCCATGGAAAAGAAGGTCTCACCGGAGGAAATCATCCGCCGCTGGACAGAGTTCCGCGGCCCGGCACAGGAGCTCGAGCTGCCGAGCGCACCGAAGCAGTTCCTGCACTACTTTACGGAAGCAGACCGTCCGCAGGCAAAACTCGACCGTGAACTGGAGCACGGTATGGCCGTTTCCATCGGCAGACTGCGCCCGGATACCCAGTATGACTACAAGTTCGTTTGCCTTTCCCACAACACGCTGCGCGGCGCAGCAGGCGGCGGTGTTCTGCTTGCAGAGCTGCTCGCAAAGAAGGGCTATTTTGACTGATACCGTTCAGGAGGTATTTTTTAGATGAAAGAAACCATTTTTACCGGCGCAGCGGTGGCACTTGTTACCCCGTTTAACCCGGATATGTCCGTAAACTACGAGGAGCTTGAAAAGCTCATCGAGTTTCAGATCACAAGCGGCACCGATGCCATTGTCACCTGCGGTACCACCGGCGAAGCTGCAACGCTCACCGATGAAGAGCACGTGAAGGTCATCGAGTTCACCGTAAACAAGGTTGCCGACCGCGTGCCGGTCATCGCAGGCACCGGCAGCAATGATACTGCCTACGCCGTGGAGCTCTCCCAAAAAGCAGAAGCACTCGGTGCAAACGGCCTTCTGCTTGTCACGCCGTACTACAACAAGACTTCCCAGCGCGGCCTCGTTGCAAGCTTCAACCGCATCGCGGGCAGTGTAAAAATTCCGTGCATTGTGTATAATGTCCCGAGCCGCACCGGCCTCAACATTCTGCCGGAAACGTACTACGAGCTCTCGAAGACGCAGAACATCGTTGCCACAAAGGAAGCGAACCACGACATCTCCGCGCTCATCAAAACGCGTGAGCTTTGCGGTGATGACCTCACGGTTTACTCCGGTGAAGACACGCAGACTTTGCCGATCGCGTCTCTCGGCGGCAAGGGCGTCATCTCTACGTTCTCCAACATTATGCCGAAAGAAATGCACGAGCTTGCCACCGCTTCCGTTGCGGGCGACCTCAAGACGGCGCAGGCACTCACGTTTAAGTATCTCGACCTCATGAACGCACTGTTCATGGACGTCAACCCAATCCCGGTAAAGCAGGCATTGAACCTGATGGGTTTCAACTGCGGCCACTGCCGCTTGCCGCTTGCCGATATGTCCGATGAGCAGATTGCAAAGCTGAGAGTCGAAATAGCAAAGCATCTGCAGCTCGCCTGATTAAGAAAGGAACGGACGTAAAATGACAAGGATTATTTTATGTGGCTGCTGCGGCAAAATGGGTCACTTCATCACGCAGCTTGTTTCCGAACGCACCGATTGCGAGATTGTTGCCGGCGTTGATCTGAACGTCAATGCACAGACTGCTTCCTACCCCGCTTACGCCTCCATCGATCAGGTGACGGAAGCGGCAGATGTTATCATCGACTTCTCCCACCCCTCCCTTTTGACGCCGATTTTGCACTACGCGGCGGAAAAGGGTGGCATTCCGGCTGTGCTCTGCACCACGGGCTACACAGCAGAGCAGACCGCGGAGCTTACCAAAGCTTCCGAAACGCAGCCAATCTTCTATTCCCGCAACATGTCACTCGGCATTAACCTGATGCTGGAGCTTGCAAAAAAGGCGGCAAAGGTGCTCGGCGACCAGTTCGACATTGAGATCGTCGAAAAGCACCACAACCAGAAGATTGATGCGCCGAGCGGCACGGCTTTGATGCTTGCCGATGCGCTTGCTTCCGTGCGCGACGGCGAAACGCAGTATATGTACGATCGCCACGCACAGCGCAAAAAGCGTGAAAAGAGCGAGATTGGCATTCACTCCGTGCGCGGCGGCACCATTGTCGGCGAGCATGAGGTGATCTTTGCGGGCAACAACGAGGTCATCACGCTCTCCCATTCCGCGCAGTCCAAAGAGCTGTTCGCGGTGGGCGCAGTAAACGCAGCGGTATTCATGAGCGGCAAAGGCCCCGGCCTTTACGACATGTCCGCTTTGGTTTAAGAAAGGATGGAACAGATCATGGGCACAACCGAAATCAGCACGGTCAGCAACATCACACTGGTCACCCTGCAAGGCAGCCCCGCCACCACAGGCTTTATGGCTGAGGTATTCGAGCGCATCGCGGAGCTCGATATCAACATTGATATGATCTCCATGCCCCCGAACCACGGTGCAAATGCCGGCCTTTCTTTTACCATTTCTGACCAAGACCTCATCGAGGTGCTGTCTTTTGCGAATACGCTCAAGACCGAGACCGGCATCAAGGTTATCGTCAGCAGCGTGAACCATAAAATCTCCGTCTATGACCCGCAGATGAAAAACACGCCGGGCATGGCCGCCAGAGTGTTCAGCGCCATTGCCGCAAGCGACGCCGACATCCGCCTCATCACGACTTCCGAAGTCGAGATCTCCCTTCTCGTCACGGAAGCGGACTACGACACCGTTCTGGAAGCCATCGAGGAAGCGGTCAACGCGAAATAATTTTAGGCAACTATAAATACGAATATTAAAGAATATTAAAACAGAAGGTCAAGTCTCTTATCCGGCTTGACCTTCTGTTTTTGATTCTTATGCTTTGTATTTTTGATTCAATTTCAGAGAATAAAGTTTATAAAGCGTATAAGCACTTTCATTTTTATTGTTATGAATCATGTTCACACACGGCTCAACGAGATCTTTATATACCTCGTTCCAGATTTCTTGGGCGTTCGATTTTCGATTGATAGCTTCAACGATACCCGGTGCCATTTCATAGTATTCTCTGATTTCCGCTTCGCCGTTCGGCCGATCGTGTCATATATATGGCATATAAAAAACGAGTGAACACAAAAGCCAAAGCCGCTGAATACACTCGTTTTTATGGTGCGGATGTTCATAACCAACCTAAAATCTACATTGAAAATCCGGCTGAAAGCTCACATATTCCCCCGTACATTTGCCGATTTACTTCCTCTTTGCTATGATTATAATACAAAACATTAAAGAGGCAGTTTTTATGGAAAAGTATATTACAGACGAACGCACGGGACTGAGATATGAGTTGGTCGGTGACTATTACCTTATCACCGGAGATGATGAGCCGGAGGAAGAACAGAAGCCAATCGGAATATGGGGGCAGCGACATCTTCGTTATCTCAAGGAGCATCACCGTGTGCGATATGCCAACCTGCTGACCAGCGGAAAAATGAATGCCTATCTCGCAGATATTGACCGGCAGGCGGAAGAACTTTTTCTCCGGCTGGTAAAGCAAATGGCAGATGCAGATGGCATTACAGAAAAACTGAAAGCTTGCGACCAAATGAAATGGGTCGGGCGGATGAACAGTATTCGAGACCGTGTAACTGAAATTGTGAACAATGAACTTATACTCATATAAAAAACAGAGGTCGATGCCTTTTTGGGGGTATCGACCTCTGTTTTTGGGTATTATATCACTTGTGCTGCGTGGAACAATTCTCAGCCTGCAACCTCAAGAAGTTTCTTGCTAACTCTTGCCTGTACATCAATATAGTAAGCAAGCTCTGCGTCATTCAGATCTTCACTTTCCCACTTGTCAAATTTCTCGACCATATCAGCATACTTGCTCATATACTTTGTATAATCGGCAAGCAGGCTGACATCGCTCGGATTGTCACTGTATTTTTTCATAAACGCAACATATTCATCGATAAACGCCTCATAGCTGTCCATGGCGGCGTCCTCCCGTGGGCCGCCATGCCTTTAACTGCTGGGAATGACAGAA
>ERZ1673699.352-NODE-352-length-54866-cov-9.646056_pt1 | contig 54866 bp, 42 predicted proteins | sample MGYA00580229_ERZ1673699 | MGnify/ENA primary metagenome ERZ1673699 (study PRJEB41218, sample SAMN15661785) | gut metagenome | host: Homo sapiens | place: Canada: London | collected 2015-08-20/2019-03-30 | study: EMG produced TPA metagenomics assembly of... | reverse complement strand
GACTTGAACCTGCGACCTCCGGGTTATGAGCCCGACGAGCTACCATCTGCTCTACCCCGCGATATTTAGTTGCGCTCTCTTGAGTGCCTAAATAGTATAGCATCCACATCCAGCAATGTCAATACCCTTTATAAAATATTTTTTGCATCCTGCCCCAAAAACAAAAGCCCGCGCAAATTAGTGGTTGAATCCCCTGGTTAAAACGGGTACTATTATAATAGAAAAGAATCGCCAAAATCCGGCGGATATCCCTTGCCCGGTAGGCGGCGGTGCAAAAAATAAACGGTGCCCCTGGCGCAGCAGCCGGGAACGCTGTGAATGAGGTTAGGAAAGTTATGAAACGTCTGGTCGTTGGGGTTCTGGCACACGTGGACAGCGGAAAAACCACCCTTTCGGAAGCACTGCTCTACCGTGCGGGCAGCATCCGCAAGCTGGGGCGCGTAGACCATCGGGATGCATTTTTGGACACCGATGCGCTGGAAAAAGCCCGCGGCATTACCATTTTTGCCAAACAGGCCGTGCTTACCCTGCCGGCCGGAACGGTGACGGGCACCCCGCTGGAAGAGACCCAGATCACCCTGCTGGATACCCCCGGCCACGTGGACTTTTCGGCGGAGGCCGAGCGCACACTGCAGGTGCTGGATTATGCGGTGCTGGTCATTTCCGGCACGGACGGCATCCAAAGCCACACGATGACATTGTGGCGGCTGTTGGAGCGCTACCATGTGCCAACCTTTATCTTTGTCAACAAAATGGATCTGCCCGGTGCGGACAAAGCCCTGCGCCTGCGGGAGCTGCGGGGCCGCTTTGGGGATGGCTGTGTGGACTTTACCCCCACCGTTCCGGCGGAAGAACGCGCCGAAGCCCTTGGCGTGTGCAGTGAACCGCTGATGGAAGCCGTGTTGGCAACAGGAACGGTGCCGCAGGCGGATCTCATCACGGCAATTACGCGGCGGCAGGTGTTCCCCTGCTATTTTGGCGCGGCTCTGCGGCTGGATGGCATTGACGACCTGCTCAACGGTCTGCAGCGGGATACCCGCATGCCGCCGGACGCCGGCAGCTTTGGCGCGCGCATCTTCAAGATCGGGGCAGACGAATCCGGTGCGCGCATGACCTACCTGAAAGTGACGGACGGCGTGCTGAAAGTCAAATCCAACCTGGTATCCCGCCCGGATGCCCGTGTGGAGTTTGAAGAAAAGGCCGACCAGCTGCGGGTCTACTCCGGCAGCAAATACCGTCTGGTCAGCGAAGCCCCGGCAGGCACTGTCTGTGCGGTGCTGGGCCCCACAAAAACCTACCCCGGCCAGGGCCTTGGCGTACAGCCGGATGCCCGCCAGCCGATGCTGGAACCGGTGCTGAACTACCGGGTGGAGCTGCCGGAGGGGGCCGACCCGCACCACGCCCTGCTGGCCCTGCGCACCCTGGAGGACGAGGACCCGCAGCTGCATGTGGTGTGGAACGCCGCTCTGGGCGAGATCCACCTGCAGCTGATGGGTGAAATTCAACTGGAAATTTTGCAGAGCGTGCTGCAAAGCCGCTTTGGATTGGAAGTGGCCTTCGGCGAGGGCGGCATTCTATACAAAGAGACCATCTCTGCCCCGGTGGAGGGCGTGGGCCATTATGAACCGCTGCGCCATTATGCGGAGGTTCATCTGCTGCTGGAACCCGGCGAGCCGGGCAGCGGCCTGCAGTTTGCCAGCATTTGCCGCACCGATGCGCTGGACTTGAACTGGCAGCGGCTGATCTTGACCCACCTGGCGGAGCGCAGCCACCCCGGTGTGCTGGCCGGTGCGCCGCTGACCGATGTGAAAATCACCCTGACGGCAGGCCGTGCCCACATCAAGCACACCGAGGGCGGAGACTTCCGCCAGGCAACCTACCGCGCCGTGCGGCAGGGGCTGCGCACCGCGGCGGCCCGGGGGCAGGCGGTCCTGCTGGAACCCTGGTATGACTTCCGGCTGGAAGTCCCGCAGGACTGTGTTGGCCGCGCCATGGCCGATCTGCAGCGCCGCTGCGCGGAATTCAGCACGCCGGAAAACGAGGATGGCCTGGCCGTCATCACCGGCAAGGCCCCCGTTGCCGAAATGCGGGGCTGTGCGCGGGAAGTGACCGCCTACACCCGCGGTGCGGGCCGCCTGAGCTGTATGCCCCGCGGCTATGCGCCCTGCCACAACACCGATGCCGTGCTGGAAGCCATTGGCTACCAGCCGGATGCCGACACCGAAAACCCGGCAGATTCCGTCTTTTGCAGCCACGGCGCGGGTTACCTTGTCAAATGGGACGAAGTTCCCGCCCACGCCCATGTGGCCAGCGGCCTGGGCCGCAACGCGCCCGATGCCCAGCAGGCGAAACAGGAAGAAGCGGATGCCCCCGATAAAGCATCCGATGCCCGCCGCCGTGCTGCCGCTTACTGCGGCACACTGGAGCAGGACAAAGAGCTGCTGGCGATTTTTGAGCGCACCTATGGGCCGATCAAGCGCCGGGGGGAAGCCGCCGGTCAGCATGACCAGCTCGCCGCGCGCAAAGCCTTCCGCAGTGTGGGGCCAAGCCAGAACTGTCCCCCCTCTGCACCGCCGCCCAGCGGGCCGGAGTACCTGCTGGTAGACGGCTACAACGTGATTTTTGCGTGGGATGAATTAAAAAAGATCGCGGCGGAAAACCTTGACGCCGCCCGCCGCCGGTTGATGGACATTCTGTGCAACTATGCGGGCTACCGCAAGTGTGTGCCCATCCTGGTGTTTGACGCCTACCGCGTCAAGGGCGCCGGGCGGGAGCAGGAAACCTGGCACAACCTGCATGTGATTTATACCCGCGAAGCCGAAACCGCCGATATGTTCATCGAGCGCGCCACCCATGAGCTGGCCAAAAACCACCGCGTGCGGGTGGTCAGCTCCGATGGTGCGGAACAGATCATTATTCTGGGCAACGGTGCGCTGCGGGTATCCGCCCGCGCATTTGAGCGCGAGGTGCGCGCCGTGGAAGCCGAGATCCGCGAATTTTTGGACCAGTAAGGGAATACTGCATCCATCCAGGCGCCGATACGGCGGGGATGATGGTAGAGTGTATTGAAAGGCAGGAAAACAATGGATTTTATGCTCAGCCGTGCCACACGGGTCACGGCGCAGTGGGCCAGTGCGCCCGTGCAGCATGCCGTGGCGCGCTTTTGGCGTGATATGGAAATGACTCTTTCCACCACCGGTTTTGTGCCGGATAACCGCCTGATGATCTGCCTTGCCCCCGCCCTGCCGCCGGAAAGTTATACGCTGGATGTGACGGAAAACCAGCTCACCCTCTGCGCGGCGGATGATTTGGGCGCGGTGTACGGCCTGCTGGATATCAGCCGTCATTACCTGGGGGTAGCACCATTCTGGTTCTGGAACCAGCAGCAGTTTGAGCCCAAACCCTTTGCCACTGTGCCGGAGGGCCGCATTACCGGGCCAGCCGCCGCTGTCGGCCTGCGCGGGTGGGATCTTTCAGATGCACCATGGCTGTCCGCCTGGGCGGATGCCACCGAAAACGGCTGGGAGATGATCTTTGAATCCCTGCTGCGCTGCCGCGGCAATATGGTGCGCACCGACAAACAGGCGGACCTTGCCGCCGCCATGGGCCTGCGCCCTGTGCAGGACCCGCAGACCCCGCTGGGGGTTGCCCCACAGCAGGCTGCGGCGGAAAACCCGGAAGAACGCCATAAAATCTGGCAGGATTCTATCCGCACTCTCAAAGCCAGCCCGCGCATCTGGGCGCTGGGCATTGACGGGGTGGGGGATGATCCCGATGGCACAGCCAGCACTGCGGCGCTGCAAGAGCAATGGCAGCTGCTGAACGCCACGGTGCCCGGCGCCGCTGCCTATATTCTGCTGCAGGGCGAAACCGTTGCGCTCTACCAGGAGGGAAAACTCAAAATCCCGGATGGCGTTATCCCCGTTTTAACCCCGGCCCCCAGTGCCAGCAGTGCGGGCGGCCCTGGTCCCGGCGCGCAGCACGGGCTGTGGTTCAGCCTTTGCCGCCGCGATAAGCTGACCGGCAACCCCATGACCGCCTACCCCGGCGGCGATACCGCCGTTAACGGAATGCTGCAGGGAGCCTGGCGCGGCGGGGTGCGCAGCTTCTGGATGGTTGGCACCGGGGACCTGCGCCCCTCCCTGATGGAGTTGAACCTGACCGGTGCTTTGTGGTGTACCCCGGATACCGACTGCGCCGCGCAGCGCACGGCTTACCTGCGCTGTACCTACCGTGCGCCGGATGGCTGGGCACTGACGGACAGCGCACTGGATGATCTTTCGGTCTGCCTGCGCGCCCGTGCCGAAAGCGCCGTGCAGGCGGGCAGCCCGCCGCAGCCGGTGGGCGAAGCATTCCTGACCCGCAGCACCCGGCTGTTTGCTTCGGCCTGGCTGTGCGGCAAAACGCAGGGCCCGATTCAGGAACTTGTCGCTCTGCTGCCCGCAGAAAGCTATGCGGAACAGCTGGCTGCCTATCAGCAGCTCTGCACTTCCGCGCTGGAAAATTATGAAACGCTGCTGCCCGGCTGTTCTTACGCCGGGCGGGCCACCACGCCGCTCTGGCAGGAGCAGGTGGTGTTCAGCGTGCGGCTGTACCTGTACGCCCTGCGCGGGGCGGTGCGCTTTTGCACCGCGCGGGAGCAGTTTTTGGATAAGGACTGGCAGAATTGCTTTTGCACCCTGGGCCGTGCGGCGGATGATTTTGGTGCCATGGCGGCTCTGCTGCAGCCCAAAACCGGGTTCTGGGCCGGCTTTTGCAGCGATACCATGCTGGACGGCGCACTGACCGCCCGCGTTCTGACCGGTCTGATGGCGATTCCCCGCGCGGCCGGGGACGGGCCGGATTATGCCGCCTGGCAGGCTCCACTGCCCGGTGCCCCGGCGGCCCCCGTGCCGGATTTTACCCTGTACCGCGCCCTGGTGCAGGCGGAAACGAAAAAAGTGTAAGGGCCGGGCCGAAAATGCACCGAAAAATCCATGTGTTACCCGCAAAGAATGCAAGAAATCCCTTCATCTGTGCGGTGATTTCCACCTTGTCAATTCCACGTTTGCCTATTTCCCCGGTGTGCCCATCTTCCACAGCCGAGACCTGAAGCAGATTGGGAATATTCTGGGCCACCCCAGCCAGCTGCTACTGACGGGTGTGCGGATGTCCCACGGCATTTTTGCCCCCACCCTGCGCTGTCATGACGGCACCTATTACCTCATCACCACCAATATTTCGGATGGCGGCAACTTTATTGTAACGGCACCAACCCGGCGGCCCCTGGTCGGAACTATGCTGGCTGCCTGACCCGTGGCAGCCGGTCCGCTGGTGCTGCGCATTGCCTGCAATGGGCTGAACGCCGCACTGTATTATGAGCAGAACGGCAAAAACGCCTGTGTTGCCAAGGAGATTGACCTGAGGCAATACCGCACAATTCCCGCCTAGCGGCTTAAGCACCGCTTCGGCGGCTGCGGCACGGCATCTGCGTTGCCAAAATGCTCGATAAGACATCCAGTATTATCTGCGCTTTTGGCTTAGCAGCTGCCGCACCTCGCTCGCCGTATCGGCACTTAGAATTATGCGGTATTGCCCTGAGCTTTTTGAGCACCGAGATAACCGGCGGCTTTACCGGCTGCACCGTTGGCATGTATGCCTCCGCCAACGGCACCGCCAGCACCAACCATGCCGCTTTCCACGGGCTCGCTTACCAGCAGGTGTGAAACAAGTTGCGCTAAAATGCGACGATCAAAAGCAGCTCCCGCCGCCGCGGGGCTGCTTTTGGTTTATAAAGCCGCATTTTACCGTGGAATTGAAACGTTTCATCAAAATGGATACTATTTTCTTGTTATATTCGACAAGGAAAACGGTTGCGATTCGTGCAAGGCTACAATCTTGCACTCAAAATCCAAAAAACGATTGATTTTTGCAAAACACGGGTGTAATATAAAGCCACAGCAAGGTTGGAAACGTTACCAACCCGTGAACCACACCGGTCCGCAACGGTGCAACTGGCTCCACTTAAAAAGGAGGACAATACCATGAAATCCAAGCAAACAATCTCTCTCGCCCTGGCATCCATGATGGCTGCCGGCCTGCTGGCAGGCTGCGGCTCCACCGCATCTTCCACTGCTTCCTCTGCTGCAGAAAGCACCGCAGCTTCTTCCGAAGCCGCCAGCTCCGAAGCAGCCGCCCCGGTAGATACCGCTGCCGCCGGCAAGGTCTACTACCTGAACTTCAAGCCCGAACAGGACGAAGCCTGGCAGGCCCTGGCAAAGACCTACACCGAAGAGACCGGCGTTCCCGTTACCGTTGTGACCGCTGCTTCCGGCCAGTACGAAACCACCCTGATGAGCGAAATGGCTAAGAGCGATGCGCCCACCCTGTTCCAGGTCAACGGCCCTGTCGGCTTGGCCAACTGGAAGGATTACTGCTATGACCTGACCGGCTCCAAGATCCTGGGCGACCTGACCAGCGATTCTTACGCCCTGAAAGATGGCGACGCCACCCTGGGCGTCGGTTACGTTATTGAAAGCTACGGCATCATCACCAACAAGACCCTGCTGGAAAAGGCCGGCTACACCACCGACGATATCAAGAGCTTTGCTGACCTGAAGAAGGTTGCCGAGGACATCACCGCCCGCAAGGACGAACTTGGCTTTGCAGCATTCACTTCCGCCGGTATGGATTCTTCCTCTGACTGGCGCTTCAAGACCCACCTGGCCAACCTGCCCATCTACTTTGAGTACCAGGCCGACGGCATCGGCACCACCGACGCCATCAAGGGCACCTATCTGGATAACTACAAGGACATGTTTGACCTGTACATCAACAACTCCACCTGTGCTCCCACTGAGCTGGCTGGCAAGACCGGCGATGACAGCCGCAACGAGTTCCTGGACAGCGAGGCTGTCTTCTTCCAGAACGGTTCTTGGGAATACAACAACCTCGTCGGCGATGGCAAGCCCTTCACCGATGACGACCTGACCATGATCCCCGTCTACATTGGCGTGGGCGATGAGGCCAACCAGGGCCTGTGCACCGGCACCGAGAACTACTGGTGCGTAAACAAGGAAGCCGACCAGGCAGATATCGATGCAACTCTCGACTTCATGTACTGGTGCGTCAGCTCTGATGAGGGCACCAAGGCCATGGCAAACGATATGGGCTTTGTTATCCCCTTCAAGAATGCTCAGGAATCCCCCAACCTCTTCGTTAAGGTTGACAATGCTCTGACCGCTGAGGGCAAGACTCCTGTTGCCTGGTGCTTCTCCACCATGCCTTCCGAAAACTGGAAGAACGGCGTTGGCTCTGCCCTGACTGCTTACGCAGCCGGCACTGGCGATTGGAACGCTGTTGTGACCGCCTTTGTGGATGGCTGGAAGACCGAAGCTGCCCTGAATGCAGGCTGATCTGAACCAAAATAGCGAAACCTGAATGTTAAAAGCGGGGCGGGCGATGATTCGCCCGCCCCGCTCTTTTATGTGCTCAAGTACGTGCTCAAGGGGGTACTGTTATGGAAAAAGCGATCCAGCGCTATTGGCCCGTGTTCGTGCTGCCCACCCTGCTGGCCTTTATTATCGGCTTTATCTGGCCGTTTATCTGGGGCGTGGCGCTTTCGTTCTGCAAATTCACAACTGTTCAAAATGTTACCTTTGCTGGTCTCAGCAACTATGCCAAGATCTGGCTGGATGATACCTTCACCCACGCGTTCTGGTTCACTGCGGTGTTTACTGTGGTGTCCACGGTGCTCATCAATGTGCTGGCATTCGGCATTGCGCTGCTGCTTACCCGCGGTATCCGCGGTACCAACATCTTCCGTACCACCTTCTTTATGCCCAACCTGATCGGCGGCATTATCCTTGGCTATATCTGGCAGATTATGCTCAACGGCGTACTCAGCGCACTCGAAAAACCGCTGCTTTCCCTGAACGCCACGTACGGCTTCTGGGGCCTTATCATTCTGATGTGCTGGCAGCAGATCGGTTACATGATGATCATCTACATTGCCGGCCTGCAGAATGTGCCGCTGGATCTGATCGAAGCCGCCAAGATCGATGGCGCAAACGCCAAGCAGATCCTGTTCAAGATCAAGATCCCCATGGTTATGCCCAGCATTACCATCTGCACCTTCCTGACTTTGACCAACTCCTTCAAGCTGTTTGACCAGAACCTGTCCCTGACCGGCGGCGAACCGGCCAAGCAGACCATGATGCTGGCTTACAACATTTATGATACCTTCTATGCCCGCTCCGGACCCCAGTGGAAGGGCATCGGCCAGGCAAAGGCTGTTGTGTTCTGCCTGTTTGTTGTGGTGCTGGCCGTACTCCAGCAAAAGCTGACCCAGTCCAAGGAGGTGCAGCAGTAATGGAAAAAACCATCAAAAAACCGGTGGAAGAAAAACCTACCGTTGGCAAAGCTGACCGCCACATCAATGCCATTCTCAGCGTGGTGCTTGGAGTGCTGTGCGTTGCATGGATCTACCCCATCGTCATGATCTTCTTTAACTCCCTCAAAACCGAGCGTGCCATTACCACCTCCCGCGCGTTTGAGCTGCCCACGGCCGAAACCTTTGTCGGCCTCAAAAACTATATTTACGGCATCCAGGAAATGGACTTTTTGTCTTCCTTCTGGTACAGTCTAGTCATTACTGTCAGTTCCGTTGTGCTGATTCTGCTGTGCTGCTCCATGTGCGCATGGTTCATCACCCGTGTCAACGGCAAACTTTCCAAACTGATGTACGGCTTGTGCATGTTCAGCATGGTGGTGCCGTTCCAGATGGTTATGTTTACCCTGGCCAAAACAGCGGATACCTTAAAATTGAACAACCCTTACAACATCTGCATCATCTACCTTGGCTTCGGTGCCGGTCTCGCGGTGTTTATGTTCACCGGCTTTATGAAGAGCATGCCGGTTGAAATTGAGGAAGCCGCCATGATCGATGGCTGCAACCCGCTACAGATTTTCTTCCGCGTGGTCTGCCCTATCTTAAAGCCGACGATGATCTCTACCGCAATCCTGGAAACCATGTGGGTCTGGAACGACTATCTGCTGCCCACCCTGGTGCTGGATATCAAAACCTACCGTACCATCCCCATGGCGATCCAGTATTTCCGCGGCAGTTACGGCAAGGTGGAAATGGCGCCCATGATGGCCTGCATCATGATCACCATTCTGCCGGTCATTATCCTGTATCTGATCTGCCAGAAGTATATCATTGATGGTGTGGTGGCCGGTGCTGTAAAGGGCTAATGGCTGCGGCATCCTGCTGCCGGAAGGAGTTTTCTGTGTATGACCATCAAAGATATTGCAAGAGAATCGGGGTATGCCATCGGCACGGTTTCGCGGGTGCTCAACAATAACCCCAGCGTCAGCCCGGCCGCCCGCGCCAAGATTCTTGAGGTCATCAAGCGGTATAATTACCAGCCAAACTCCAACGCCAAACACCTGAAACAGCAAAGCAGCGATGGCCTTGCCCTGATCGTAAAGGGCACCCAGAACATGTTGTTTGTGGACATTCTGGAAAAAATGCAGGCTATCCTGGAGGAACGCGGATATGTTTCCACGGTCTATTATATTGATGAAGAAGCCAACGAAGTTGCGCAGGCCGAACTGATCTGTGCCGAGCGCAAACCTTATGGCATTGTTTTCCTTGGTTCTAACCTGGAATACTTCACACCGCAGTTGGCGGAACTGCGTGTTCCATGCCTGCTGCTGACCAACAGCGCCGCAACCCTGAACATCCCCAACCTGTCCAGCGTCAGCGTGGACGATGTTTCGGCATCGTCCCTGATGATCGAGCACCTGTATGCGCAGGGTCACCGCAAGATCGGGCTGATCGGCGGCAAGCCAGACCAATCCCGCCCCAGTCTGTCCCGTCTGACCGGCTGCCAGAGCGCCATGTTCCGCCTTGGCCTGCCGTTCGAGATGGAAAAGCAGTATGCCTATGCCCGGTTTTCGCTGCAAAGCGGATATACCGCCATGGAATATCTGCTCAAGCACTGCCCGGATATTACGGCAGTGTTTGCCATGTCGGACCTGATGGCCCTGGGCGCGATCCGTGCCCTGAATGACCATGGCCTGCGTGTGCCGCAGGATATCTCGGTTTCGGGCTATGACGGCATTGCGCTGGGGCGCTACAGCAACCCGCGGCTGACCACTATCCGCCAGAACTCGGCGCGACTGGCCCAGCGCGGTGCGGAAATTCTGCTCAACTGCATTGAAAACAAAAGCGGCGCGGTGCATGAAGTGGTTCCTTTTGAATTGATTGAGGACGAAAGTGTTGCGGCTTTGCCCAATCATTGAACGAACCAGACATATGCGGAGTATATAAAGAAAAGAGGTTTCCCTGATGAGAGCAAGCGGCATTCTGCTGCATATTTCCAGCCTGCCCTCCCCCCATGGCATCGGCACCATGGGTGCGGCAGCAAAAGATTTTGTGGATTTCCTAGTCAAAGCCGGTCAGGCTTACTGGCAGATCCTTCCGGTCTGCCCCACCAGCTATGGCGACAGCCCTTACCAGTCTTTTTCTACCTTTGCGGGCAATCCGTATTTTATTGACCTGGACCTGCTGGCCAAAGCGGGTCTCCTCCAGCCGGAAGAATATGAATCTATCGACTGGGAAAGCACCCCTGACTGTGTCAATTACGGAGTGTTGTACCAAAAGCGTTATGCGGTGCTGCACAAAGCCTGTGCCCGCCTGTTGGCAGCGCCCCCGGCGGATTACGCCGATTTTTTGGCGAAAAACGCGTTCTGGCTGCCGGACTATGCCCTGTTCATGGCCCTGAAAGATGCCCATAACGGGGCCTGCTGGCAGCAGTGGGAAGAACCGCTGCGCCGCCGCGAACCGGAGACCTTGGCCGCAGCCCGCGCCAAATATGCGGCGGATATTGACTTCTGGCAGGCCGTGCAGTATCTGTTCTATACCCAGTGGCGCGACCTGAAAGCCTATGCCAACGCGAAGGGAATCGAGATTATCGGCGACCTGCCGATCTATGTGGCGGAGGACAGCGTGGATGTCTGGTCCTGCCCGCAGGAGTTCCAGCTGGACGAAAACCTGGTCCCCACCGAAGTGGCCGGCTGCCCGCCGGATGGCTTCTCCGCCACCGGTCAGCTATGGGGCAACCCGCTGTTTGACTGGGACGCTATGGCTGCCAACGGCTATGCCTGGTGGGTGCGCCGCATCCGCCACCTGTGCGGAATTTATGATGTGTTGCGCATTGACCATTTCCGCGGCTTTGCGGGGTATTACGCCATCCCCTATGGTGATAAGACCGCCGAAAACGGCCGCTGGCGCACTGGGCCGGGCTATGCCCTCTTTGCTACCGTCAAAAAAGAGCTGGGCAGCCCCCGCATTATTGCTGAGGACTTGGGCTTTTTGACCGACGATGTGCGCGCTCTGCTGAAAGAATGCGCCTACCCTGGTATGAAAGTGCTGGAATTTGCCTTTGACAGCCGTGACGGCGGCGACTACCGCCCCCACAGCTACCCCACCAACTGCATTGCTTACACCGGCACCCATGATAATGAGCCGGTGGACGGCTGGTTTGGAACCGCTCTGCCGGACGATATTGAGCGCGCCATCCAGTACCTGAATCTGACCAAAGAGGAAGGTATGAACTGGGGCATGATGCGCGGCATCTGGTCCAGCGTGGCGGATCTGGCCGTGGTGCAGGCCCAGGATGTGCTGGGCCTTGGGCATGAAGCCAGGATGAACACCCCCGCCACCTTGGGCGGTAACTGGTGCTGGCGCGCCCTGCCCGGCGCCTTTACCCCGGAGCTGGCCCAAAAGCTGCATGACGCTATGGAGCTGTATGGCCGCCTGCCGGAAGAACCCGCTGCAGAACCCGATGAAACAGAAAAATCGGAAGATGCAGAAAAGGCGGCGGAACCCAAAACCTGATCTCTCCCTCTCCAACGCCCCTGCACCGGAGCAGCTTCCGGTGCGGGGGCTTTTTTTGCGAATTTTTGGGTTTGTTGCCTTGGCAACAGACGGCCCCGATGCGGGTTGGTATACTAAAGGCACTCTGCAGGGTATACTGAACCAACAACCCGGCAGAGCCGGTATGAAAACCCCGACTTTTGAAAGTGTTTTTATGTTAGCCTAATCTAACCATGGGAGACAAAATTATACCTGCACCGTTCGCCATGGAAAGCCACCGACATGTGCGGCAAATGCCATGCACAAAAAGCAATGCAAAAGTTTCCAACACAATTTTTGGTGCAGTTGTTGCTTTTTGTAAGGACATATGGTAGAATGATTGTGGCCCGGATACGGGCTGGTCAATGGCGTCCTTTTGGGCTGGAACCGTGGGCAACGCAGAAATGCTGCCCGCCCGCCAGCTGGAAAAGGACAAGATTTTCAATAGCTGGTTAGAACAACCTAACTAATAGAGCAGCGTATTTGGTTTACAACAGGAGGTAACCGATGACAGATTTTGTACAGTGGGAAGGCTTCCAGGGCCGCATCTGGAAAGAAGAAGTCAACACCCGCGATTTTATCCAGAAGAACTACCGCCCCTACTCCGGCGATGAAAGCTTCCTTGCCGGCCCCACCGAAGCAACCGATAAGCTTTGGGGTGCTCTGCAGGTTCTGCAGAAGGAAGAGCGCGCCAAGGGCGGCGTTCTGGATATGGAGACTGAAGTGGTTTCCGGCATGACCGCTTACGGCCCCGGCTATATCAGCGAGGACCTGAAGGATCTGGAAAAAGTCGTCGGCCTGCAGACCGATAAGCCTCTCAAGCGCGCCTTCATGCCCTATGGCGGCATCAAGATGGCAGAACAGGCCTGCACCACCTATGGCTATACTCCGTCCCCGAAGCTGCACGAAATCTTTACCAAGTATGCCCGCACCCACAACACCGCTGTGTTTGATGCCTACACCCCGGAGATGAAAAAGGCACGCCACAGCCACATTGTGACCGGCCTGCCCGATACCTATGGCCGCGGCCGCATCGTTGGCGACTACCGCCGCGTTGCCCTGTACGGCATTGACTACCTGATCAAAGAAAAGCAGAACGACTTTGCCAACTGCGGCGACGGCACCATGACCGATGACGTCATCCGCCTGCGCGAAGAGATCGCACGCCAGATCAACGCCCTGAAGGGCATGAAGAAGATGGCCGAGGCTTACGGCTACGACATCTCTCAGCCCGCTAAGACCGCCAAGGAAGCCTGCCAGTGGCTGTACTTCGGCTATCTGGCCGCCATCAAGACCCAGAACGGCGCCGCCATGAGCGTGGGCCGCATCTCCACCTTCCTTGACATTTATATCCAGCGCGATCTGGACAAGGGCATCCTGACCGAAAGTCAGGCACAGGAGCTCATCGACCACATGGTCATGAAGTTCCGCATGGTCAAGTTCGCCCGCATCCCCAGCTACAACCAGCTGTTCTCCGGCGACCCCGTCTGGGCAACGCTGGAAGTGGGCGGCATCGGCATGGACGGCCGCAGCATGGTCACCAAGAACTGCTACCGCTTCCTGCACACGCTGGAGAACATGGGCCCCGCACCGGAGCCGAACCTGACCGTGCTGTACTCCTCTGCCCTGCCGGAGGCCTTTAAGAAGTACGCCGCCAAGGTGTCCATCAACACCAGCAGCGTCCAGTACGAGAACGACGATGTGATGAAGCCCGTCTGGGGCGACGACTACTCCATCTGCTGCTGCGTGTCTGCCACCCAGACCGGCAAGGAGATGCAGTTCTTCGGTGCCCGCGCCAACCTGGCCAAGTGCCTGCTGTACGCCATCAACGGCGGTGTGGACGAGAAGAGCCACGAGCAGTGCGGCCCCAACTACGCCCCCATCACCAGCGAGTACCTGAACTATGACGAAGTTCTGCCCAAGTACGTCCAGATGCTGGACTGGCTGGCCGGTCTGTACGTCAATGTGCTGAACCTCATCCAGTATATGCACGACAAGTACTACTACGAAGAGGCTGAGATGGCCCTCATCGACACCGATGTCCGCCGCACCTTCGCCACCGGCATCGCAGGCTTCTCCCACGTCATCGACTCCCTGAGCGCCATCAAGTACGCCAAGGTCAAGGTCGTGCGCGACGAGATGGGTCTTGCCACCGGCTTCGAGGTCGAGGGCGACTTCCCGAAGTACGGCAACGACGATGACCGTGCCGACGAAATCGGCGTCTGGCTGCTGCGCACCTTCCTTGAGATGATCAAGAAGCGCCACACCTACCGCAACTCCGAGGCTACCACCTCCATCCTGACCATCACCTCCAACGTGGTGTACGGCAAGGCAACCGGCGCAATGCCGGATGGACGCGCAGCCTTCACCCCGTTTGCCCCCGGCGCAAACCCGGCTTACGGCGCAGAGCAGAACGGCCTGCTTGCCAGCCTGAACAGCGTTGCCAAGCTGCCCTACCACTGGGCACTGGACGGCATCTCCAACACCCAGACCATCAACCCCGACGCTCTGGGCCACAGCGAGGGCGAGCGCGTTGAGAACCTGGTCCAGGTTATGGACGGCTACTTTGACCAGGGCGCCCACCACCTGAACGTCAACGTCTTTGGCACCGAAAAGCTGATCGACGCCATGGAGCACCCGGAAAAGGAAGAGTACGCCAACTTCACCATCCGCGTTTCCGGCTATGCCGTCAAGTTCATTGACCTGACCCGCGAACAGCAGATGGACGTTATTGCTCGTACCTGCCACAAGAAGATGTAATTGCTGCGGCGTGACCGTCGACTAGCATACAAGGCCCGCGGCTGCGTTTTGCGGCCGCGGGCTTTTTGGGCAAATGCGTGGTATAATAGTGGAGGAAACGCAGGACTCCAGCCCAGTCACACGTTGAAAAATGCGTATACCCCAGTAGGGCGGGGTCACCCGACCCCGCCGTGAGAGGCTGCGAACCAAGAAAGCCGTTTGTAGGGGACGATGCTTGCATCGTCCCGTGGGCCTTTGCCTTACTGCATATTATAAATTTGATGCGCAGTAGGGCGGCCAGCCCCCTGGCCGCCGTTGGGCCTTGCGGCAAATCGCGTTATGGCACCCACCGTGCGGCCCCGGAACAGTCACTGCGCCCGCAGGCGCGTTTCGGAGGCCAACCGGGATTTTAATCCCGGCTCTTAGGCCGGAGATAGACCGTTCCTTACAGAGCATTTTATAATGTGCGACAATTATTTATTGTGTGCCCGCCGCCCCTGCCACATCCCAAAACCGACACCAACCGCAAAAGAGGTAATATTCCATGGAGCAAAACACCCCCATCACCGGCCGCATCCATTCGGTCGAAACGTTCGGCCTTGTCGATGGCCCCGGCGTGCGGTATGTCCTGTTTGTGCAGGGCTGTGCCATGCGCTGCCGCTATTGCCATAACCCCGAAACCTGGCCCTGCACCATTGGGGAGCAGCAAACCCCGGCCCAGGCCCTGCAAAAAGCCCTGCGCTATCGCACCTACTGGAAAAATAATGGTGGCCTGACCGTCAGCGGCGGTGAACCGCTGTTACAAATCGAATTTGTGTCGGAGCTGTTCCGCCTGGCCAAACTGCAGGGCGTGCATACCACCCTGGATACCGCCGGCCAGCCCTACACCACCGCGGAACCGTTCTATTCCAAGTTTGAGACCTTGATGCAGAACACCGACCTGGTGATGCTGGACCTGAAAGCCTTTTACCCGGACCGCCACAAGGCCCTGACTGGCTGCGATAACACCCCCATTCTGGATATGGCGCGCTGGATGGGTGAACATGGCAAAGCCATGTGGATCCGCCACGTTCTGGTGCCCGGGCTGACGGACGATGAAGCCGAGCTGCGGGAGATGAGCGATTTTATCAAATCCCTTGGCAGCGTGCGCCGCGTGGAGGTGCTGCCCTACCATACCCTTGGCCTGTTCAAGTGGGAAAAACTTGGCATCACCTACAGCCTGGATGGCGTTCAGCCGCCCAGCGAGGAAGCGGTTCAGCGCGCTGAAGAGCTGCTTTGCATCAAGGATTATCCGGATTTCAAAAAGTAAGGCAAGCTGTGCCGCTAAACGCGAAAATTTATTTGCAAAACAGATAAAAAGTGCTTGACGAACCACTTGAAACATGGTATAGTATACGCGTGGTTAGCGAGGACTAACCGACAGGGCCGCTTTTGCTGGCGGCGCATGGAATGCCTCCCATCGCCGTGGCCCAGAAAAGGAACAGGTTTGCTCCCTGCTCCTGTCAAAGTCAGGCAGTTCTCCGTTTCAGGTGTTTGCTCTGCACCTTTTTCATTGCCTGAATCAAAACAATATAGCCCTCTCCCCAGCTGCTCCTTGGGAAGAGGGCTTTATTGTTTTGTTTTTATGTGGAGGTTGGGGAAGAATGGGAGCGGGTGGAAGATATAAATTACGGATCCACGGTGTGGGCCGCGCCGGTACCTCTACCGTGTTCCCGCAGGCCGTATTTGCCCTGTGTGATGAGGAAGGCCCCCCATTGTGGAAGCGGGCGAGTATTCCGTTTGTGTCGGCGCAAGTCAGCCCGATTCCCGCAGTGTAAAGCTGATGGGTCAGGCTCCCGCCAAACGGAAGGTCTGTCAGATCCAGAAAGCGATTCTGGATCTTTAATAGCAAAATAAATATCCTCAATGGGGCAGATGATCTCCCAGGCAATATGCCAGTGCTGTGGAAAACCGCACGGAAGAAGACGCGTCAAAGTCAACGGTTTCGGTTGTTCCGTTAAGCTTTTCGGCCATAGAACCCCTTCTTAAAGCAAAAAATGATAATAATAAGTACTTAAATTGTGCCGCACTTGTTCATCTTCACCAATATGGCCCGTAAGCGGATAAATGAACAATAACGTACAGCCGCATGTTTGCTGGCGTAAATTAGGAATAATGCACAATGTAAACTGCAATTGATTGTACAGCTTGATGAGGTTAGATCCTCAAAAATTGCGAAGACAAACGATACGGCACAACAGCCCTGCCTGTATCCGTCCGGGTAGGCAGGGCCGTGGTGTTTATGTTGTATGGTGTTATTTTGGCAGACATTACTTGCCCAAAGCTTCATGCAGTGCGTTGATGGTAACGGCGTACTGATCTTCCACCTGCTTCATCAGCTCCTCACTGCCGTCCATCGTACCGGCGCGCAGCAATTCAGTCAATTCGCTGGAAGGCTTGTACAGGTTGTCAAACCCTAAATTCAGGCAGATGCCTTTCAGGGTGTGGGCTGCGCAGAACGCGGAGGCAACATCCTTGGCGGCCAGGGCGTTTTTCAGGGCGTCAAACGAAGGATCCGTCAAAAACTTACCGGCAAATCGGGTCACAAGAGCTTCGCTCATAAAGCGGGTTAGCACACCATTGTAATCAGCACCCATTTTTTCATATGCTTGTTCGATCGTCATGGTTTAGTACCTTTCTGCTCTGCACTGGGTTGGAACACCAGCCCGGTCTTTTTATTTTGAGATTTTTCAGAATCAGTAAAACTTACCTGGGGGCGGGTAACGTGTTCATCGCAACCTGGATCCTGCTTTCTACGTCCAGCAGGCATTCCAGCAAAAGCGGGTTGAACACGCCGCACTCCCCGTTCATAATCATCTGGATGGCTTTCTTGTGCGGGTAAGCGTCCTTGTATACCCGCTTGCTGGTCAGCGCATCGTATACATCCGCCAGCGATACCACCTGGGCCGAAATGGGGATCTGGTCTCCCACCAGCCCGTCCGGGTAGCCCTTGCCATCGTACCGTTCATGGTGCCAGCGGCAGATCTGGTAAGCAATCTTGACCAGCGGCTCGTCACGATACAGATCCAGGTTATCCAGCATCTCTGCACCGATCAGGGTGTGGGTTTTCATAATGTCAAATTCTTCTTTGGTCAGGCGGCCCGGCTTGTTCAGGATCTTATCGTCAATGGTAATTTTGCCAATGTCGTGCAGCGCGGCAGCCGTGTTGATCAGCGAACACTCTGCGCGGGAAACCTGGTAGCGGTCAGTTTTCTGGGTCAGGCGGTCCAGCAAAATATCCGTCAAAACCTGAACATGCCGCACATGCAGGCCGCTTTCGCCGTTGCGCTGCTCCACAACCTGGCTTAAGATGTTGATCATCATGCGGTTATTCTTTTCGCGCTCATAAAACTGCTGGGCAACCATGGTGCTCAGGCGGCGCTGCTTGGCGTACAGCCGGATGGTATTGGTCACACGGCGGTAAACAATGCGTGCATCAAACGGGCGGCTGATGTAATCCGATGCGCCCAGCTCATACGCCCGGCGCACGATCGCGTTGGAATCCTCGCTGGAGATCATGATAACGGGGATATCTTCGATCCAGTTCTGGTGCGCCATCTGGGAAAGCACCTCAAAACCGTTCATATCCGGCATCACGATATCCAGCAGCACCAGCAAAATATCTGTGCCGTGGCGGGCCAGCTCATTCATGCACTCGCGGCCGCTGCTGGCTTCAATAATGCAGTATTCATCGTGCAGCATTTCCGCCAGAATCGCACGGTTCATCTCGGAATCGTCCACGATCAAAATCTGCTGTTGGCTGCGGCGGGGGTGTACCGTGCTTTCCGGCTGAACATTGCAGTCATGGTCGGTCACAACGGTGTTCTTTTGCAGCTTGGCCTGGTACATCAGCTTGTCAGCTTCTTTGAAGGCTTCGTCAATGGTGCGCCCGGCTGAAAGCACGCCGCCAATGCTGGCGGAAAGCTGCAGTTTATCATAGCCCGGCACCGCGGTTTCGTGGATCAGCAGGCCGATCTGCCGCAGTTTGCGCACAAAGTCGTCACCGGAAATATCCGGCAGCACCAGCAGCAGCTCATCGCCGCCATAGCGGATCAGCATATCGCTGTCGCGGATGCACTCCTGGATGGTATGTACGGCGGTTTCCAGCGCAACATCACCGGCATGGTGGCCGAATGTATCGTTGTACAGCTTAAAGTCGTCCAGGTCGATCACGGCCACACCGGCGGCCATATGCTGGCGGCGCAGGTGATCTTCGTAATAACGGCGGTTGTAAGCGCTGGTCAGCACATCGCGGTACAGCTCATACACCTCATTGGGGGTCAGCGGGCTGTCAGCATCCAACGGCTGAATCATCTCCATCACATAGGGGACACCGTCCACTTCTACATAAATGGCCGTGGCCTGGTATGCTTTGGAGCCAAGATATTCAATTTTAGACTTTTTCCCTTTGCAGTTCAGTGCTTCGCGCCCAATGCAGTTGCGGCAGGGGGCACGGCCCTTCCAGGGAGCATAGCAGGGCTGTGTGGCCAGTGTTTTCAGATCCACCAGCCGCACCAGCGGATAAATCTTTTGGAAACAGGCCATCTCCTCTTTCGCCTGCTGCATGGTCAGGCGGGGAAAATTCTGATTTGGTGTTTTTGGCTCTGGCATAATGGATGCTCCTTCATGGCGGGGCGTACAGGCAAACGGTGCCGATACACTGCACTTAATATTCAGTATACCATATAAAAAAGTAAAATGAAAGCAAAAATTCGGTAAATATGTGGAATTTGGGCGCACGCCCGGCCATTTTGTGCCTGAAAGCCGGCGGCACTGCACTGTGTGATTCACAAAGACTCTACGCTGCCTGGTGCCGGCAAGCCGGGCAGGAAGATTCAAAAGCGAAAAGCAAAACCGCGAAAAAACGATGAAAATAAGGCGCGGACCCAAGATGCAATATATCCTGCTGTTTTTTGATAATTATAGCTAAAATGATTGAAAGCCGCATCTTAATATGATAGAATGTAAATATTCATATGACATAAAGAGAGAAAGAAAAAAGCTGGTTTTGCCCTGCGGGGAAAAGGCCTTTGCGGGCTTGCAGGCAAAACGGCATTGCGGCAGCTTTGCCGCAAAATACTGGTGCTGCCTTATCAACGGGGCGCAGTGGTATGCAGGCCGGCGGGCCTGGGATATGAAGAAAACTTGGAAGAAAAGGGAAACAGGGTATGATTACAAAGCGCGAAAAGCTGCAGTATATCTATGTCTTTTTAACAGACCTTGCAGCTCTGGCCGCCAGTGTGATTCTGGCATGGCTGATCGTTGGCGGCATTATGGGGCAGCTGCTGCCTTACAGTGTTCTGGATTGGGTTCAGGCGCTGGTTTTGCTGGTGCTGGCCTATACCGTTACATTTTTCTGTTTTGACCAGACGGAAAACATCGTCAAGCGTACCCGCGGGCAGGAAGCCAAACTTTCCATCAAGTCCAACCTGCTGATGATGGTGATCTATTCTGCTTTTCTGACGCTGTCCAAAGCGGTTTTGCAGGATTCCCGCTATTTTCTGGTGGGGGTCGTGTCGTTTAACCTCTTCCTGCTCCCGGCGGCTCATAGCCTGCTCAAAAAGCTGCTGGTAAAAGCCCCTGACAATCTCCAGAACGAAACGCTGGTTGGCATTGTTACCACCGGTGACCGTGCAGGCAAGATGATCCGTGAGATCAGCAACGACTGGTCCCGCCGTGTGTGCGGTGTGGCCCTGCTGGAAGCCACGGGGGATGCAATCGGTACCAAGGTGGAGAATATTGAAGTAAAAGCCAATTATGATACCTTTATGAACTGGCTGCGCCGCGCCGCTTTGGATGAAGTGTATATCGATGTTCCGATGGACAGCGGCGAATCCTTTATCCCGTACCTGGAAGAGATGGAAAGCATGGGCCTGACCGTGCATTTCCGCCTGCCGCTGCTGGACCGCATCGAGGAAAGCTGCTGCAACGAAACCAGCTCCGCCCGCCTGTGCCGCGATCTGGGCCGCTGCGCTGGCGGCAACCTGGTTACCATGGCCACCATTGAACCCAAGCTGCGGGACCAGATCCTGAAGCGCCTGATGGATATTTTGGGCAGCCTGGTGGGCTGCATCATCAGCATCCCCATCATTGCCATTACAGCCATCCCCCTGAAACTGGAAAGCCCCGGCCCGCTCTTCTTTAAGCAGAAGCGAGTGGGCCGCAACGGCCGTGTTTTCTACATCCATAAGCTGCGCAGCATGTATATGGATGCCGAGGAACGAAAAAAGGAACTGATGGCCCAGAACGAGATGAACGGCCTGATGTTCAAAATGCAGGATGACCCCCGCATTACCAAGGTGGGTAAGTTCATCCGCAAAACAAGCATTGACGAACTGCCGCAGTTCTTTGATGTTCTGCGCGGAGATATGAGCCTTGTCGGCACCCGCCCGCCCACGCTGGACGAGTATAAACAGTACGAAAGCCACCACAAGCGCCGCCTTTCCATGAAACCGGGCATTACCGGCCTGTGGCAGGTCAGCGGCCGCAGCGATATTGAGGATTTTGAGGACGTTGTCAAACTGGACGTTCAATACATTGATAACTGGAGCCTGTGGGGCGATATAAAGATCCTCTTCAAGACCGTATGGGTCGTCTTTGCCGGCCGGGGGGCAAAGTAAATCGTTAAGTGCGTGGAATGGGAACCTAAAATATAAAAACATCAATCCGGAAACCATTCTTTCAACACAATAAGCGGAGCAGGGAACTGCTCCACTTTTTTTACAACAAAAACGCAGGAGGTACTTTGACTATGGCTGCAACGCAAAACAGGGATATGGGGAGCGGCAGCATTCCCAAGCTGCTGGCCCAGCTGGCACTGCCCGCGGTGGTGGCGCAGGTGGTAAACCTGCTGTATAACATTGTGGACCGCATCTATATCGGCCATATGCCGGAGGTCGGCGCATCCGCGCTGACGGGCGTTGGCCTGTTTACCCCCATTTTGATGCTGATTACCGCGTTTGCCATGCTGTGCGGCTCCGGCGGCGCGCCCCGCGCGGCCATTGCCATGGGCCGCGGCGATGACGATGCCGCCGAAAAGATCATGGGCAACTGCTTTACGCTGCTGCTGATTCTGGCGGCTGTGCTGACCGTTGTGTTTTATTTTGCTGCGCCGTCCCTGCTGGTGCTGTTCGGTGCCAGCGAAAAAACGCTGCCTTATGCGCTGGATTACGCCCGCATCTATATCATCGGCACCATTTTTGTGCTCATCGTTATGGGCATGAACCCCTTTGTCACCACCCAGGGCTTTGCCACGTTCAGCATGATGACCACCGTGATCGGCGCTGTGTGCAACATCATCCTGGACCCCATCCTGATTTTTGCCCTCAATATGGGGGTGCGCGGTGCCGCCACGGCGACTGTCATCAGCCAGGCGGTGGGCGCGGTGTGGGTGCTGCGCTTTTTGACCGGCAGCCGCACCAGGCTGCGCCTGAGCGTGAAAAACATGCCGCTGGTGGGCAAGGTCATCGGCCCCTGCCTTGGGCTGGGCGTTTCCACCTTTGTGATGATTGCCACCGAAAGTATCCTTTCCATCAGCTTCAACTCCAGCCTGGCACGCTATGGCGGCGATATCGCCGTCGGCGCCATGACCATCATCACCAGCGCCACCCAGCTGCTCAGCATGCCGGTGCAGGGACTTTGCCAGGGCGCACAGCCCATCATGAGCTTTAACTTTGGCGCGGGCAAGGGTGACCGCGTCAAACGGGCGTTCCGGTTACAGTTCATCATCTGCGTGGTATATGCGGCCGCGTTCTGGGCCGCCTGCATGCTGGTGCCCCAGATGTTTGCGAGCATCTTCTCCACCGATCCGGAACTGGTGCAGTACACGGTCTGGGCCATGCGCGTTTACATGGCGGGCATTTTCTCCACCGGGTTCCAGGCTTCCTGCCAGCAAAGCTTTGTGGCGCTGGGCCAAGCGAAGATCAGCCTGTTCATGGCCTGCCTGCGCAAACTGATTTTGCTGATTCCCCTGATCTTTATCCTGCCCCTGATTTTGCAGGACAAAGTCTTTGCCGTTTTCCTGGCGGAGCCGGTCAGTGATATCATCGCGGCAATCGTAACCTGCAGCGCATTCTTTATCCGCTTTAACAAGATTCTGGCCACCAGCCAGAAAAAAGCGTAAGAATTTGTGGGATACCCGCCCCCGCCGAAACCCTGGCCCCGATATTTTATTAAAAATTGTACAAGAAACAATAAAACTGTTTGTAGGGGACGGTGTCTCCTCTGTCGTTCCGCGACATCTCCCCGCCCCGCGGGGAGTCACCCTCAAGGGAAGCCAATACACAAAATAAAGTTATTTGTAAAGTTTTTAATAGCATCCACCACAAAGCCCCGGAACGGTCGCTGCACCCGCCAACCTAAAAGGATAACGATTTTACCCAAAGGCATGTGCTACATTCCCGCACATGTCTTTTTGTTTGCATCATAGCAAACTGTTTACCCGGCGCACCAATTTTGCCCAGTTGTCATGCCTGCCGTTGACGGACAAATTTCCGCCAAAACTCAACATTTGGCGCGTCAACGGCCAAACAAGGCGCGTGTTCCCCCAAAACTGTATCCGATAAAAAAGCAAATTACGCACAGCCAACCTCAAACCCGGCGGAGCAGGGGATGGCAAACGGCGGATTTGGTGTTATAATTTCCGTGGAGTAAGAACGCTGAAAAGCCAGCGGAAAGGAACTGACCATGAAAGGCAAATGGATGAAAATAGTACGGCAGTATACGATCATCACGCTCGGCATTAGCATGATGGCGGTGGGGGTGTATTTCTTCAAATTTCCCAACAACTTTGTCTTTGGCGGTGTGACCGGCGCGGCGGCACTGGTTGCCAAGCTGACCCCGATTTCGGCCAGTGAGTTTTCCGCCGTGGTCAATATGCTGATGCTGCTCCTGGGCCTGATTTTTCTGGGCAAAGAGTTTGCGCTGACCACCGGTTATGCCACCGTGGTGCTTTCGGCGGAATTGATGCTGTTGGAAAAGGCCTGCCCGCTCAACGAGCCTTTGTCGGACCAGCCCATGCTGGAACTGATTTTTGCCATTGCGCTGCCTGCCATTGCTTCGGCATTGCTCTTCAGCGTGGGGGCTTCCAGCGGCGGCACCGATGTGATTGCCCTGATCGTGGAAAAATACACCCACCTGCACAGCATTGCAGCGGCGCTGTTTTTGACCGATCTGGTCATGGTGGTGGCGGCCTGCTTTGTGTTTGACCTGCACACCGCGCTTTACTCTTTCGTCGGCCTTACCGTTAAATCCCTGATGATCGACGTGGTGTTGGAGCGCATGAAGATGTGCAAAGCTATCTTGATCGTCTGCGACGACAAGGAGCCGATCTGCGACTTTGTGAATAAGGAACTGGACCGCGGCGCAACATACACCCCCTGCAACGGTGCATACACCAACCAGCCGCGCTACATTATCTATACCACCCTGACCCGGCACGAAGCAATGCAGCTGCGGGAGTTTATCCACAAGGAACACCTGAACGCCTTTATGTCCATGCTGAGCACCACCGAAGTGTTCGGCAAGGGTTTTGATAACGCCTGAAAACCCGCACATACCGCACAGTTCAAACGCTGTGCGGTATTTTTTATGCCAAAATGCTTGACAGAAATCCGAACCCGGACTATAATATGAATCCGAAATCGGATTATAACACATCACACAGCGGTGCACAAATATAGCATCGCCGTTTCGCTGTGAAGAATAGGAGAATGATAGTGTAATGCCGGAAGAACACCATCTCACTGCCCGAAATCTGTTGGAACAGATGAACCGCCAGTTCAATGAATGCAACGCCCTTTATCATGAGCTTGCCGTGCATTACGGCGTTTCGGATACCGTGTTCTGGCTGCTGTATTCACTGTATAACAGCAGCGAACCGCAGACCCAGAACCGCCTGTGCATGGAATGGAACCTGCCGAAGCAGACGATGAATTCAGCCGTGGCTTCGATGGTCAAGCAAGGACTGTTGGAACTGGAACCCGCGCCGGGCCGTTACAGCGGCAAACTGCTGCACCTGACGCCAGCCGGGCGGGAACTGGCAGCCAAAACTGCCAAACCTGTGTACAGCGCAGAACAGGCGGCACTGGAACAGCTGGGCATGGCGGAGGCTGAACATTTCGTTCGCCTTGCCCAGGAACACCTGAACGCCATCCGCACGGAATTTAACAAAATTTTACAACAGGAGAAAGTATGAATCAGCGCATCCAATTATCGGACCATTTTACCACATCGCGCATCCTGCGCTTTGCAGCATCCCCTATCATCATGATGGTGTTCACCTCCATCTACAGCGTGGTGGATGGATTTTTCGTTTCCAACTTTGCCGGCAAACAGGCATTCGCTGCCGTCAATCTCATTATGCCGTTTTTACAGGCATTTGGCTGCATCGGCTTTATGCTGGGCACCGGCGGCAGCGCTCTGGTTGCTATGACGCTAGGCACCGGCAACAAAAAGCGCGCCAATGAGCTGTTTTCTATGCTGGTCTGCGCCACTGCGGTGCTGGGCGTGATCTTTACGGTGGTTGCCCTGCTGGTGCTGCGCCCCGCGGCTGTTCTGCTGGGGGCCACTGCGGAACTGCTGGATGACTGCATCTTGTACGGCACCATCATCACGGTGTTCCAGACGGCGTTTATGCTGCAATTTTTGTTCCAGAGCTTTTTCATCACGGCCGAAAAACCCAAGCTGGGCCTTTTCTTTACCGTGGCAGCCGGCCTGACCAACATGGTGCTGGACTTTGTGTTTGTCGGTGTCATGGGGCTTGGCATCACCGGTGCCGCAGCTGCAACGGTGATTAGCCAGCTGATCGGCGGCATCGGTCCCATGTTCTATTTTGCTCGCCCCAACAATGGCGGCCTGCTACACTTTGTGCGCCCGGTGTTCAGCGGCAAGGCGCTACTTAAGGCCTGCACCAACGGCTCCAGTGAACTGATGACGAATCTGTCCGCCTCTTTGGTAGGCGCACTGTACAACTGGCAGCTGCTCCGCCTGGGCGGCGCCGATGGCGTGGCCGCTTACGGTGTTATCATGTATGTCAGCTTTATCTTTGCCGCCATCTTTATCGGCTATGCCCAGGGCTGTGCCCCGGTTGTCAGCTATCATTACGGTGCCGGCAATACGGACGAGCTAAAAAACCTGCTGCGTATCAGCCTGCGGGTCATTGCTGTGGGGGGTGTGGCGATGCTCTGCTTCAGTGAGCTGCTGGCCACCCCGCTTTCCCGCTTCTTTGTGGGTTATGATGCGGAACTGCTGGAACTGACTACCCTCGGCATGAAGCTGTATTCCCTCAGCTTCTTGCTCTGCGGTTTTAACATCTTTGGCTCGGCATTCTTTACCGCGCTCAACAACGGCATCGTATCCGCCATTATTTCTTTCCTGCGCACCCTGGTGTTCCAGGTCACCGCCATTCTCGTGTTGCCCCATCTGCTGGGCATGAACGGCATCTGGCTTTCCGTTGTGGCAGCCGAAATCGCTGCGTTGTTTGTCAACGCATTCTTCCTGGTTAAAAACCGGAAAAAGTACCAGTATTAACGCAAAAAATCAACCCCAGCCTGAAAGATGGCAGGGGCTGATTTGCTTTTAAGGGATAGAACTTTGAAAGATACCACAGGCGCTGCAAAGGATTTGTAGGGGACGATGCTCGCATCGTCCCGTATGCCGGGCGATGCCGAAGCAATAATTTTATCCCGTGCCACGCTCCGCGCTCTCTGCAACGTAAAACAAAAACCGCCCCTGCCGAAATACAGCAGGGGCGGTTTTGGCATTTATGCAGTTTTACGCATCCGAGCGGGAGTAGCAGTTCTTCATCTGGCAGCTCAGCTCATACAGCACTTTGTCCAGTGTGTCGGCGGCCAGGCCGCGGATGGTATCGGCCATGGCTTCGTTGGCCTGCTCGCGCAGGGCGGCGCGGGCGGCAACATCCTGTTCGCGGCGCAGCTTGGCATCGTAAGTATTGATGTTCGCATGCCCGGCGGAAGCCGCCGCCAGCTGGTAGCGCTCAATATGGAACACCGATTTGCTGTAGGCAGCATCGGCCATGGCGGCGATCATTCGGCTGTTCCAATAGAAGTTGTCGGTGGAAACCGCGCCCGTAGTGTTGGAAAGATACGCAGGGGTGGTGGTTACATTGGCATAGAACGGCACCATCACATTGAACGCGTTGGAAGCAAAGGCAATCCATTCCAAAACGCGGGAATCCTCCGGCTGGTCGGGGCGCATCTGGATCAGGGCCATAAAGTCGTTGCGGTTAATGCCGATGGAGCGGAACGCGCCTTTTTGGTCCGACTGGCTGCTGCCATACGGGTCATACAGTGTGCCCTGATAGTGGGAGGATAATACGTATTTGACATCCTCCGGCGTGATCTTCTTTTCCGGCACCATGCACCACGGCAGGTCATCACTGCGGGGTGTGTAGTCGGCGTTGGGGCCGTCCCATTTCTTGCTGTGGGGGTTCAGAGTGCGCAGCATGAACCAGGCACGCGGCGTGTTGTACACATGGTCAGAATCATCGTGGCTGCCAAAGGCGTCCCGCGGGTTCAGTACCCCGTTCCAGGAAAGATCCAGATGGTTGTTCTCGATAAAATCATCCAGGTCGGCGGAGCAAAGATGGTTCTTTTTGGCGCCAAGTGCGTCTTCCAGATCAAACTGGTCAATGCCAAGCTGGTTGGGCATCACCACATAGGCATCGTCCGGAACGCGCTTAGCGATCCAGTGGTGCCCGCCGATGGTCTCCAGCCACCAGATTTCGTGCACGTCCTGGAACGCAATGCCGTTCATCTCGTAAGTGCCGTATTTTTCCAGCAGCTTGCCCAGCCGCAGCACGCCCTCGCGCGCAGTGTGGATGTAGGGCAGTACCAGATAAACAATGTCCTCCTCGCCAATGCCGCCGGGAACTTCTGGCTGGCCGTCCTTGGCGGGGATATACTCCACCAGCGGGTCAGCGCCCAGAACGCGTGGGTTGGAGGTGATGGTTTCGGTGGCGGTCATGCCGACACCGGCCTCGTTCACGCCGCCTGCGGCCCAGATGCCCTTGCCCTCCACGGCGTTGGGCATTGCGGTCATCCGCATCGGGCTGCCGGGCAGCTCCACTTCCACATGGGAAAGTACCGACCGGTACACGGCCGGGTGCTCCTGCGGGGGAACGACCACAAACTTTTTGGGGGTGAAATGCCCGGAACCGGAATCGTCATTGCGGGCAATCATGGTAGAGCCATCATAAGAAGCTTTTCTGCCAACCAGAATTGTTGTACAAGCCATATTAGAATGCAAGTCCTTTCTGTATGCTGCGTACCGGAGAATCCGGCACGCAGGAAATGATATGGTTTATGATACTTATAGAATAATCGTTTGCTGCCGTAAATACAACTGGGCTGCCGCAAAAAAATATGCGGTTTGGACGCAGAATTACTTGCCGACATGTACAAAGTATGATATAAACAAATAAAAGGATATCATGTAACTTTAAGGATAAAGAAGGGGAAACCGTGGTAGAAATTCTTACGCATGCCGGGTGTTTTATCGGCATCATTCTGTTGGGCTGGGCGCTGCGCCGGGTCGGATTCTTTAAGGAGAGCGACTTCCATGTGCTCAGCAAAATTGTGATCAAGATTACCCTGACGGCGGCGATCGTGACAAACTTTTCCGGGCGGGAGATGCAGACCTCCATGCTGCTGCTCACCCTGATGGGCTTCTGCTTCGGCGTGCTGATGATGATCGTTGGCTCGGTTATGTATCTCCCCCAGGGGAGGGAGCGCCAGGCGTTTGCCATGCTTAATGCCTCAGGCTGCAACATCGGCAACTTTGCCATGCCCTTTGCCCAGGGCTTCCTTGGCCCGGTGGGCGTTATCGCCGTCAGCCTGTTTGACTGCGGCAACAGCATGATCTGCCTGGGCGGGGCTTACAGCATTGCCAGCATTGTCAAATCCGGCGATGGCAAGTTCCGCATCAAGCCGATTTTGAATAACCTTGTGCACAGCATCCCGCTGATGACCTATATCTTCATGACGATCCTGGGTCTTCTGCACCTGAGCCTGCCTGCCCCGGTTGTGGAGTTTGCGGGCATTGTGGGCAACGCCAACGCCTTTATGGCCATGCTGATGATCGGCGTGGGTTTCCACCTGAACGGTGACCCGTCCCAGATCGGGGATATCATTAAAATTCTGGGCGTGCGGTACATCATCGGCATTGCGTTAGCATTGGCAGCCTATTTTATCCTGCCGCTCCCGCTGGAATACCGCCAGGCACTTGTGATCGTATTTTTGGCCCCGGTGGCCAGCGCCAACCCGCCCTTTACCGCGCAGATGGGCAGTGACTTCGGCCTTGCCAGTGCGATCAATTCGGTTTCCATCATTGCCAGTATCGTTTTGATCACAACCGCATTGGTTATCATGCTGTAATCCATCCCCCTGTGCAGACCTTACAAAGCTGCACGGGGGGATTTGTTCAAATAATTAAAATGCAGCATTCCTGAACAAAAGTCCAGAAATTTAAGCAAAGCGGTCTATCTTTCCGGGGCGCGCTTTGCTATACTAACAAATAAGAAATACGGCATTCCGCTTGCCAAAAAGGAGTCCTGCAATATGTCCAACTTTGTACCGGAAAAGACAGCTCTCGGCATCGAATTCGGCTCTACCCGCATCAAGGCAGTGCTGATCGGCCCGGAGCATACCCCGCTGGCACAGGGGGATTATACCTGGGAAAACCAGCTGCACAACGGCATCTGGACCTACCCACTGGAACAGGTCTGGCAGGGCCTGCAAAGTGCTTACGCCGCCCTTGCCGCCGATGTACAGCAAAAATACGGCTGCACCCTGACCAAGGTGGGCTGCATTGGCATTTCCGCCATGATGCACGGCTACCTGGCCTTTGATGCCAACGGCGAACTGCTGGTGCCGTTCCGCACCTGGCGCAACACCATCACCGGTGCAGCGGCCGAGGAGCTGACTGCGGCGTTTGGCTTCAACATCCCCCAGCGCTGGAGCATTGCCCACCTGTACCAGGCCATGCTGAACAAAGAAGAGCATCTGTCCAAACTGGACTTTTTTACCACGCTGGCAGGCTATGTGCATTGGCAGCTGACCGGCCATAAAGTGCTGGGCGTTGGCGATGCCAGCGGCATGTTCCCCATTGACAGCACCACCGGCGGTTATGATGCCGCCATGCTGCAAAAGTTCAACACCATGGCCGCCGCCAAGGGCTATGCCGTGGACCTGAACGCGCTGCTGCCGGAGGTTCTGCCCGCCGGTGCGGATGCCGGCACCCTGACCGAAGCCGGTGCCCGCCTGTTGGACCCCGCCGGCAATTTGCAGGCCGGTATCCCGCTCTGCCCGCCGGAGGGCGACGCCGGAACCGGCATGGCCGCCACCAACAGCGTGGCGCCCCGTACCGGCAATGTCAGCGCCGGCACCAGCATTTTTGCCATGGTTGTGCTGGAAAAGGCCCTGAGCAAAGTTTACCCCGAAATTGATATGGTTACCACCCCCGCAGGCGACCCTGTTGCCATGGTGCACTGCAATAACTGCACCAGTGACCTGAACGCCTGGGTGGAGCTGCTGGCCCAGAACGCCGAACTCTGCGGCGCAAAAGTGAACAAGGGTGAGCTGTTCACCAAGCTGTTCAACCTTTCTTTGCAGGGGGCACCGGACTGCGGCGGTGTGATCCCCGTGAACTATTACTCCGGCGAGGGCGTGACCCACTTTGATGCAGGCCGCCCCATGCTGCTGCGTGGGCCGGAAAGTGATTTCAGCCTGGCAAACCTGATGCGCGCCAACATTTACTCCGCGTTTGCCACGCTGGCCATCGGGCTGGATATCCTGAACGAAGAACATGTGGCGCTGGATACCCTGCTGGGCCACGGCGGCCTGTTCAAGACCCCCGGCGTGGCCCAGCGCTACCTGGCCGCTGCCGCCCACACCGCTGTGACCTGCACCGAAACCGCAGGCGAGGGCGGTCCTTACGGCATGGCCCTGCTGGCTGCTTACCGTGTGGAGCACGCCGATGGCGAAACGCTGGCAAGCTACCTGCAGAACCGCGTGTTCGCCGGTGCCGCCAGCACCACCCTGACCCCGGATGCCGCTGATGAAGCCGGGTTTGCCGCATTCCTGAAAGAATACAAAAAGGCACTGTGCGCCGAGCGCACCGCCGTTGAAACAATGTGAGGGAACAATTATGCTGGAAGAACTGAAACAACAGGTATACGAAGCCAATATGGAACTGCCCCGCCGCAGCCTTGTTACTTACACATGGGGCAATGTGTCCGGCATTGACCGGGGAAAAGGGCTGTTCGTCATCAAGCCGTCCGGCGTGGAGTACGATGAACTGACCCCTGATATGCTGGTGGTCATGGATCTGAACGGCAATCAGGTGGAAGGTGACCTGAACCCCAGCAGCGATACCAAGACCCATCTGGAACTGTACAAGGCATTCCCCGCGCTGGGCGGTGTGGTGCATACTCACAGCACCCACGCCGTGGCATGGGCCCAGGCCCGGCGGGATATCCCGGCGTTTGGCACCACCCATGCAGACTATTTTTACGGCCCGGTGCCCTGTGCCCGTGAGCTGACCCCCGAAGAGATCGAGGAAGATTACGAGAAAAACACCGGCAAGGTGATTATTGAAACTTTCCGCACCCGCGGCATTGACCCGGTGCATGTGCCCGGCGTTCTGTGCGCCAGCCATGGCCCCTTTACCTGGGGCAAGGATGCCGCCCAGGCTGTTTACCACGCCGTTGTGCTGGAAGAAGTGGCCAAGATGGCCCTGCTGACCTGCCAGATCAACCCCAACGCGGAGCCCGCCCCCCAGCATGTGCTGGACAAGCACTTTATGCGCAAGCACGGCCCCAACGCCTATTACGGCCAGAAAAAGTAAAACCGGTCCTGACTTGACAGCCCGGCCGGAAATGCTATAATAAAGATAGAAAAAGGCACTGCGACAAGCGGTTGACCCTTTTTAGTGACTAAGTAAATTCATTAGGTAAACCTAAGAACCGTCACCTGCCGGGGTGGCGGTTCTTGCTTTTTACCGTGACTGTAATGGTAAAACCCAAAACATGAAAAGTCAGAGTAATCGGCATGCTCTCACCTCCTTTCGGAAGTGGGGCCAACCGCCTGCCGTTGTGTGCAGTGCCTGCTGCAAAATGCAGCACTGCCAGCATACCATATTTCGCGCTTTTACACAAGCAGTCAGCCCCCGCCGTACAAACTTGTGCGTTTTTAACGGAAAAAGCTCGCAATATTAGTCGAATCTGCCATTGACGGCATGCTGCCGTATGGGTATTATAGAAATACCATATGCACCGATACGGAGGGAAGGACACATGACGTTTGAGGATCTGCTTGACATTTTGGCGGAGCAGTTCAGCTGTGACGCCGTCGAACTGAGCGAGGACACCAGCTTTGAAGACTTGGGCGTGGATGCAGAAGACCTGGTGGAGCTGGCCTGGCAGCTTGGGGAAGCTACCGGTACCGAGGTTGAAGAGGACCGCTTAAAACAGCTTGGTACCATTGGCGAAGTTTGGAACCTGGTCCGCGAGCTGGAAGAAGAAGCTGAATAACCGCTGCCCCTGTGCGCAGGCGTTGTGCACAGGGGCATTTTTTACGTTTTATCTCTTTCCATATCTGGTGCTGCGCGGTATAATAATTATATTTAGCTCTGTTCACGCAGGGAAAGGGGGCCGCAGATGCCGCAGCCGGAACAACCGCATACCATTTTGCTGGTGCACTGCCACTACCGCCTGCCCGGCGGCGAGGACGCCGTGTTTGCCGCGGAGCGCGCCATGCTGCAATCCCACGGCCACCGCGTGATCACCTATGAGCGCAATAATGATGCCGGCGGCCTGGCCCAAAAACTGCTGCTGCCCCTGCGGGCTGTTTACAGCATCAAAACCGTGCGGGAAGTGCGCGCCCTGATCCGCAAAGAACAGGTGGATTTGGTGCATGTGCATAACACCCTGCTGACCATCAGCCCGTCGGTGTTCCAGGCATGCTTCAAAGAGCATGTTCCGGCGGTGCAGACGCTGCACAACTTCCGCATTTTCTGCCCCAACGGCATCCTGATGCGGGACGGCCATGTGTGCGAGGAATGCCCGCAGCATGGCCTTGGCTGTGCGGTGCGGCACAGCTGCTACCGCGGCAGCCGTGCCCAAAGCCTGGTCTGTGCGGGCATTTATGCGTTCCATCGCCTGCTTGGCACCTACCGCAAGGTGAACCTGATCACCCTGACGGAGTTTGATCGCAGCAAGCTGCTGGAATTCAACCGCAAAGCCCCGCGCCCGGTGTTTACCCCGGAGCGGCTGTACTGCAAGCCCAACGGCGTGGCCGCGCCGAACCATTCCCCGCTGCCCTGGGCACAGCGCAAAAACCAGATTGTGTTTGCCGGGCGGCTGGAAGAATTAAAGGGGCTGCGCACCGCCATCGAGGCCTGGCAGCTGCTGGGGCCGGACGCACCGCAGTTGATCGTGGCCGGTACCGGCCCGCTGGAAGACTGGGCCAAAGAGAATGCCCCCGATACCGTGACCTTTGCCGGCCAGCTCCCGCATGGAACACTTACCGAGCTTTTGGCCCAGAGCCGCGCCGCCCTTTGCCCCAGCCTGTGCTATGAAAGCTTTGCCCTGATCCCGGCGGAAGCCCATGCGGTGGGCACCCCCGTGCTTGCTAGTGATCTTGGAAACGTGGGCGCTGCCGTGCAGGAGGGGATTGACGGCCTGCACTTTGCCCCCGGCAATGCCGCCGCGCTGGCGGATGCCGTGCGCAAGCTGCAAACCGTGGGCGAAACCTTTAATTTGACCGCCATGCAGCAAAAAGCCTGCCGGGCGTATAACGCGGAACAAAACTACCGCGAACTGATGACAATTTACCGGGAAATCATGAGGAACGAAAATTCATGAACCAAATCTACCGTGCCCTGCATATGCCGCCCAAGCGCCTGATCAAAAAGCTGAGCGGCCAAAAAGAAATCTATACCATTGCGGTGCGCCGCGCCCCCAAGGGGGAAGGCTGCGACCCGCTGCCCGCTCTGGGCGAAGAACCCTACACCCCGCTGCCCTACACCCCCGGCACCTGGTATGCCGACCCCCTGCTGTATGAGGATGACAACGGCAAGCGCTGGTTGTTCTGCGAAGCATTCAATATGGCGGAGAACCGCGGCGATATTGCCGTGGCGGAGTTTGATGAAAACGACCACCTGCTTCCGCCCCGTGTGGTGCTGAAGGAAAACTTCCATCTCTCTTTCCCCACCGTGTTTGACTGGCGCGGGGAAGTGTGGATGCTGCCGGAAACCAGCGCCGACCACAGCCTGACCCTTTACCGCTGCACTCAGTTTCCGGATAAATGGGAGAAAGTGCAGGCGTTCAGCGTGGGGCGCGAACTGTGCGACAGCATTATTGTGGATAAAACCCCCGAAGCCCTGACGGTGCTGTGCAGCGAAACCAGGCCGGACAACCAGCTGTACACCCGTTACCGCCGCTATACTGTGCGCGAAAACCCCGAAGCGGAAGAGCGCGATGATGTGGATGAGTTTATCCTGGATGAGGATGAACCCTTTAACCTGCAGCACCGCAATTATGAGCTGGGCAGCCGCAATGCTGGCCCGCTGTTTACCAACAACGACCAGACCGTGCGCCCGGCCCAGGTCAGCACCAAGGTGGATTACGGTGTGTACCTGCAATTCTGGGTGCGGCGCGGTGCTTCGGAAGTGCCACTGTGCGCCGCCATGCCGCAGAACGTTGCCATTGCGGGCATTGACCCGGCGGATCTGATCGGCATCCACACCTATTGCCGGGATGCGGACATTGAGGTGATCGATGCCCGCTACCTGCGCAAGGTGTGACCAAAAGCAAGATACACCCTAAAAATAAATTGGAGTAGCAAAGCTTATGCGAACCATTGCCATCCCGCAGCTGTACTGCGGGGCATCCGGCAAAAAAGGAGCCTATAACCGGCAGGAGGTTGGCCTTGCACGGGCGTTTGCCGCCCTGGGCTGCCGGGCTGTTGTACTGTACCCGGACCCGGACGCCGCCCCCGAAGCTGTGACCAGCGAGGACCTGGAGCCCAATGTGCGCATCTATTATGTGCCGGCCCGCAAAGCCGGGGTCAGTGCCTTTTACCGTACCTGGCAGCCGCTGCTGAACGAGCATGTGGACGCCGTGCATGTGATGGGGGATAACGCCCTCGGCGTGCCGGGGCTGTACCGCTTTTGCCGGGATCACGATATCTTTTTCTACAGCCAGCTGGGGGCCATCAAAAGTGCGTCCGAAAACCCGGCTATGCGGGCTGTGATGGACCTTTTGTGCCGCCGCAACCTGGCTATCTACCGCAAAACCCCCACCTATGCCAAAACCCCCGCCGTGGCCGCCCAGCTGGAACAGCTGCATGTGCCCTGCGCCGGGGTAATGCCCGTTGGGCTGGATACCGCCATCATCCCCAATGCAAATGGCGAAAAAACCGAGCTGCGGGAATTTTTGAAGCTGGATCCCAAAGCCAACTATCTTGTTTTTGTGGGCCGCCTGGACCCCTACAAGCGCCCGCTGGACCTGGTGCCGGTGCTGGAAGCACTGCCCCGCAGCTGGAACGCGGTGGTCATCGGGCAGGGGAGCCTGACCGGGGAACTGCAGGATGCCCTGCGCACCCACAAGCTGGAAAACCGCTGTACCTGCATTCCCCAGCTGCCCAACGCAACCGTGCAGGCCTATTACCATGCCTGCGATGTGTTTGTGAACTTTAATGACGGCGAAATTTTTGGCATGAGCCTGCTGGAAGCCATGTATGCGGGCTGCCCGCCGGTTGCCCGCCATGCGCCGGGGCCGGATCTGATCATAGAGCCCGGCACCAGTGGTTATTTTGCCGATACCCCCGCCCAGTTTGCTGAGGCCATCCAGAAAGCAGCGGCGGACCCGACCTGCGGCCACGCTGCCCAGCGCCGCGTGAATGAACATTTCCTGTGGGCAAACAGCGCCGAAACCGCCCTGGCCATGCTGGACAAACAAGGAGGGAAACGCCGTGGATAATGATGGAGCCTTGCTGGAGGTACTGCGCAATACCTATAAAGGGCTGCGCTTCCGGTGGAAATACCGCGGCCTGATCATTCTGCCCGCGGAACAGGGCAATGCGGCTGCTGCCGATGCCATCCGCGCCGGGCAGCCATTTCTGTTCGGCCGCTGCGGTGCAACCGAGATGCGCACCGTGGCCGAATATTTGACCGGGAAATATACCGAGAAAACCAGGGGTGAGATCAACACCCTGTCCGGCGTGTTTCCCACCGATGATAAAGCGCTGAACCGCTTCTGCAAGCTGTATACTTCCTGCGCTCAGGGGGCGGACCTGCTGGCGCTGTGGGATGTGGGGGCCGAGCGGCAGGTAATCGATGGCTGCCACGGCACCCGCTTTACCCAGCTGCGCGCGCTGGAACCGTATTATTACGCCAACCCCTGGAGCGCCGCACTGGCCGGCAAGCATGTGCTGGTGGTACACCCCTTTGCGGATACCATCCGCGCCCAGTACCAAAAGCGCGGGGAGCTGTTCACCAACGCCCCCGGCGGGGTAAACACCCTGCCGGAACTGGCCTCCCTGACCGTCATCCCGGCGGTGCAGGGCCTTGCCGGGCAGAAAACCGGGTATGATACCTGGTTTGATGCCCTTACCGCAATGGAAACCCAGATGGATGCCTGCGATTATGAGGTCGCCATTATCGGGGCGGGTGCTTACGGCCTGCCGCTGGCCGCCCATGCGCGGGACACCGGCCATGTTGCCATCCAGATGAGCGGCGCTACGCAGCTGCTGTTTGGCATCAAGGGCCGCCGGTGGGACACCCACCCCCAAATCAGCAAGCTGTATAACCCTGCCTGGGTGCGCCCAGCCCCCGCCGAACAGCCCGCCAACAAGCAGGCGGTGGAGGGTGGCAGCTACTGGTAGAACCTGCGCCCCTAAAATTACGTTATAACAAACCGTCCGCCCGAATCCAGATGTGCAAAGGAGCCGTACCCATGAAGATCCTGATGATCAGCAACCACCTTGGCGTGCAAAGCGGGGTGCAGCGCTATGTGCAGAACCTTCTGCTCAATCTGGACCTTACCCGCTACCAGGTGGATCTGTTTGTCGGCCTTTGCCCGCCAGATCAAGCTTCGTGCGCGCCGGCACTGGAAGCAGCGGGAGTGCGTATCATCGCAGTGCCGGACAACAAAAAAGCCCGTATCCGCGCACTGTACCAGCATCTGAAAAACCATAAGGATTACGATATCATCCATTACCATACCGCCAGCAAAATCGGCGCGCCCGTCTGCGGTATGATGCGGGTGCTCTGCCCCCATGCCAAGATCATTGTGCACAGTCATATCGTTTACCCGCCCATGACGCTGACCTGGCGCGCCGCCCATCTGGTGTACCAGCTGTTTGCAGATTACTTTCTGGGCTGCGGCGTGGCGGCGGGTCGGTTTGTGTTTGGTGACCATATCGACCGCAGGCCGAACTTTTCCGTTGCCTGCAATGCGGTGGACCAAACCCGCTTTTACCCCAACGCCGCGGCGCGCACGGCAATCCGCGCCCAGTACGGCATTGCCGGAACCGAGCGTCTGGCCGGGTTTGTAGGGCGGCTCAACCACCAGAAAAATCCGCTCTACCTCATCCGGGTGTTTGCGGCTATGGTTCAGCAGGACCCCCGCTGGAAGCTGCTGCTGGTGGGCGGCGGCGAGCAGGAACAGCCCATGCGGGAACTTGCCGCCCAGCTTGGCGTGGCGGACCGGGTGCTGTTTGCCGGGGTGCAGAACAATGTGCCCGACTATATGAATGCCTTTGACCTGTTTTTGCTGCCCAGTAACTTTGAAGGCAGCCCCGTTACCCTGGTGGAAGCCCAGGGCTGCGGCGTGCCCTGCCTGGCCTCCACCAATGTGCCGGGGGATGGCTCGGTGACCGAGCTGGTGCATTTCCTGCCGCTTACCGCCCCGTTTGAAGAGTGGGCCAAAACGGCGGATTCCATTGCTCCCGGCGGGCCGCACGCGGACTATTGGCCCACGCTGGCTGCCGCCGGTTACGAATTGAAAACCGCCGCACACCGGATGGAACAGGTGTATGATAAAGTGGCAGGGGAGGGCGCACGATGATTTACGCCGAGCTTTCCGGCGGGTTGGGCAACCAGATGTTTGTGTATGCCTTTGCCCGTGCTATGGGCCTGCGCTGCCGGGAGCCAGTTGCCCTGATCGACCGGCAGGACTGGAAAACCGGCTCCCCGGCCCACACTGCATTGGCATTGCAGGCACTGCATATCAGCTCAGAGGTGCAGTTCATCACCGATGCAGGCTTTGCCAAGCAGCATCTGCCGGTGCAGAACGCCGCCAAGGCCCTGATGATCCGCCACGAACAGCGCGCGGGCCTGATGGACCGGGACTGGCACCCCTTTGAAGCCCGCATGGCCCCTATGCTGAACGCCATCGGCCTGCATTTTGCAACTGAGGGCTTTACCCCCGCCAAGCGCGGTCACGCCAAAAACTTTCTGGCCTGGGGGTACTTCCAGGGGGCAGATTATTTTAAGGATCAGGCTGAAACTATCCGGGCGGAGCTGCTGCCCATTGAGACCCCGGAACACGGCTTTACCGCTGCGGCCGCCGCCTTTGCGCGGGAAATTGAGGCAAGCCCGTTCCCCGTCTGCCTGCATTGGCGCTGCGGGGACTACCTGCTGCCGCAGAACGCGGCCCTGCAGGTCTGCACGCCGGAGTATTACGCCGCCGCCTGCCGCACGGTGCGCCAAAGCCTGCCCCAGGCGGAACTGTTTGTCTTTTCAGACGACCCCGCCTATGTGCGGCAGCATTTGGACGCTGCGGGCCTGCCGGTGCATTACAGCACCGGGGCAAAAAGCGCCGCGGCGGACCTTGCCTTGATGCGCCGCTGCCGGGCGTTTGTGCTGAGCAACTCCACCTTCAGCTGGTGGGGGCAGTGGCTGGCCGGTGTGCCGGGCCGCTGTGTGATCGCGCCGGACCGCTGGTACGCCAACGGCAAAAAGACCGCCCTGTATGACCACGACTGGACATTGATCCCGACAAAGTAAAGGAAACAACTGCGATGGAACGCACAGGAAACATCACATTTTCGGTCATTGTGCCGGTGTATAATGTGCAGGCTTATCTTTCTGCCTGCGTCAAAAGCGTGGTGGAGCAGGCCGGCCCGGCGGACTGGGAGTGCATCCTGGTGGACGATGGCTCCACGGATGCCTGCCCCGCCATGTGTGATGCTTTTGCCCAGCTCTGCCCCGGCGTTACGGTCATCCACCGTGCCAACGGCGGGCTGGCCGCCGCGCGCAATACCGGCATCAAGGCCGCCAAGGGCAAGTGGCTGCTGTTTTTGGACAGCGACGATTACTGGCCGCCCCATATGCTGGAAAAGATGCGCGCCGCCCTGGCTGCCGCGCCGGGTTACCGCTGGTATGTCTGCCGCTATCTGGAGCAGGACGAAAGCCAGGGCATGGATGCCAAGCCTTACCCCGGCCCGGTGGAGCAGTTCACCCCGGGCCCGGATGCCGACCCCGATTACGCCGCCCGCGTGGCGCGGCTGTATGCCGCAGGCCACTGGGCGGTCTGGCGCTTTTGTATTGACCGGGAATTCCTGGTCAGGTATAACCTGCTTTTCTGGAACGAGGTTCGCTGGGCGGAGGATTATCCCTTTGACCTGGTGCTGGCCGGTGCCTGCCCCAAGCTGTATTACCTGGATGTGGAGCTGGTGGTCTACCGCGCCAACCGGGCGGGCAGCCTGTTGAACGCGGGCCTTGCCAAACATTTTGCGGGCATCGCGGCGGTCATCTACCGGTTTGAAAAAATGTTCGCCGCGCCGGACTGCCCCTGGACCCCGGCGGAGCAAGCCGAGATCTGGCGGCGCACCGCCAATGTGTTCTGGCCGCAGGCCCGCGGCGCTGCCTGCCGTGATGCCGAGGTACGCGCCGCCTGTGCCCCCGGCCTGACCGCCTGCAAAGCACTCTGGAAACTGGGGGACGAGAACACCCGCCCGGACTGGAAGCTGTTTGCCTTCCTCCTCAACCGCTTCGGCCCCCGCTTTGCCCTTTGGGCAGCCGGGCTGCTGAAACGGAAATAAAGCTCTGCACCCATTGTAGGGGGCGGCGTCCCCGATGCCCCATGAAACTCTGCCGTAAATGCCGGTTTCGGCTCCATGCCCTGTAGGGCGGGGTCAACCGACCCCGCCGCACCTGGCCGCATCACCCCGCCCAAACAAAACACCTAGGAGAACACCTGATTGCGTACACAAAAAACAATTTTGAACCTGGTCTATGCGCTGGGGTCCAGCCTGCTGCTGATGCTGCTGGGCTTTGCCACGCGGCGGCTGCTGGTATTTAACTTTGGCAACGATATCACCGCCGCATCCCAGGTGGTGGATAAGCTGTTCAACTTTTTCTCCATCGCGGAATTCGGTGTTGGCAGCGTCATCAGCTACCGCTTGTATGAACAGATCGCCGCCAAGGATACCGAGAAGATCAGCAAATATATGTCCATGTATAAATGGGCATACCGCGCCGTGGGTGTGGTTATCTGCGTGCTGGCGGGCATCGGGGCGCTGGCCCTGCCGTGGATCATGCCCGGCGTAGCCAGCATCCAGACGGCCTATACTGTTTACCTGCTCAACACCATCTCCACTCTGTCGGGCTATTTCCTTGTCACCCGGCGGCTGATGTACACCTGCACCCAGCAGGGGTATCTCTGTACCCGCATCGACTTCTGCTTTAATGTTGCCAACTATCTGGCCCGCATTGCCATTGCGCTGTGGCTGCCAAACTATATTTTGTATTTCGGCGTCAGCATCCTGTTCAACACCGGTGCCAACCTGGTGGTGGCAGCGCGGTATAAAAAGGACTTCCCCGAACTGCACGAGGTCAAGGTTACTTTGCGGGATTTCAAGGATCTTGGCATCTTCCATGACCTCAAGTATTACCTGGTTCACCGCCTGTCCAACACCATTTACGGCTCGTCCGATACCATCGTCACCAGCCGTATGGCGGGCAGCGCTATGACGGCTAACCTTGGCAACTATACCACCGTGTCGGACAGCGCCACCAACATCGGCAATAAAATCATGGACAGCTTTGCTGCGGCCATCGGCAATATCGTGTACGATAAATCCGCCACGGCCAACGCCCATGATAAACAGGTGTTCTGGGGGCTGGATCTGTTCAGCTATTTTTTCGGCAGCTTTGTGGCAACGGCATATCTCTGCCTGTTCCAGCCGTTTATCAGCCTGTGGATGGGCAGTGACCGCCTGCTGCCGCTGGGCTTTGTTATTGTGTTCAGCCTGAACGAGTATGTGGGCTGGAACCACCGGATGCTCGGCTCCTACCGCGCCGTGCTGGGCCACTTTGAGCAGGACCAGTGGTTCATGGTCGGCTCTGCCGCCACAAACCTGATTCTAAGCTTTGCACTCTTCCCGGCGTTTGGCATTACCGGCATTGTGGCGGCTACCGTTGTGGCCCACTGCATCATGTGGGTGGGGCGCGGCATTGTGGTCTGCCGCCAGTATATGCGCGGCAGCGGCTGGCGCTACCTGCGGGTGCAGGCGGTGCATCTTGTCACCCTTGTGGTGCTTATGGCAGGCAGCTACCGCGTGTGCGCCCTGTTGCCCGGCGGTATTCTGGGGCTGCTGGGGCGGGCTGTTGTGGTCTGCATCCTGCCCAACGTGCTGAACCTTGCGTTTTATATCTGGACCAGCGATGCCGCCTATCTGCGCACCCAGGCTGGCCGCCTTTGGCAAAAAATCACCCATCGTTAAGGGGGAAACACAACATGGCAACCATTGGCATGCTGTATATCTGCACCGGCAAATACACCGTGTTCTGGCCGGAATTTTATGAAACGTTCAGCCGGAACTTTTTGCCCGGCTGCAAAAAAGAATACTTTGTTTTTACCGATGCACCGTCCATCGCCCACGAGGACGACCCCGCTGTGCACCGCATTGACCAGCCCGCCTATGACTGGCCGCTGAGCACCATGAAGCGCTTTGCGATTTTCCTAACCCAGGAAAAGGCGTTGGAACAGCTGGATTATCTCTTCTTTTTCAACGCCAACCTGACCTGCCGGGAGGTCATTACCCCGGAAGAATTTTTGCCCCGTCCGCAGCAGGGGGAACAGCTGCTGCTGGTCCAGCAGCCGGGGTTCTGGAACAAAAAGCCGATGTTTTACAGCTATGACCGCAACCCCAGATGTACGGCCTATATCCCGTACAACTGCGGGCGGGACTATGTTTCCGGCGGGCTGAACGGCGGTACCTCCGCGGCATTCCTGGCAATGTGCAAAGAGCTGGACCGCCGCACAGAGCAGGATATCCGCAACGGCGTGGTGCCCCTGTGGCATGACGAAAGCCAGCTGAACCGCTATGCCGCCGAACACCCCGGCAGTTACCGCCTGCTGACCCCGGCTTACTGGTACCCGGAAGGCTGGCAGATGCCCTTTGAGCAAAAAATCATTGTGCGCAATAAATCCCGCTACTTTGATGTGGCGGCGGTCAAACACCATTCTCAGCACACCCGCAGCTGGCTGCAATGCAAATGGGAAGCATTTTGCGAAAACTACCTGCCGTATTTGCTGTGCGCAAGGGACAAACTGCTGCAAAAACACCTGTAACCTAATTAGCAATTAGAAATTAGAAATGAGCAATTAGAAATTGCAGAACTCCCGTAGGGGCGCACATTGTGCGCCCGTCGCTTTGCCTTACATGAAATCAAACAATAGAGGAGGGGCGGCCTATGCCGCAAAAAAATGCACAGGACCGCCTGTGGAAAATGTTAACCCCGGTGCTGCTGGTTCTGGCGGTTCTCGCCATGGCCAAAACGCTGTTTGTGGGGCTGGAAATTGATGAAGAATATGCGTTCTCCCTGGGCTTCCGCCTGGTAAAGGGGGACCGGCTGTTTTATACCATGTGGGAGCCGCACCAGCTTTCGGCCTTACCGGCAGCGCTGGTGCTGGCGCTGTATACCGCCATTGCAGGCACAACCACCGGGGCGCTGCTGTTTGTGCGCGCTGTGGTGCTGGTCTGCAAAGCGGCCATGAGCGCGGTATTTTACCGCGATTTCAAGCAGATCCTTGGCCGCCATGGGGCGCTGCTGAGCGCGGTGGTGCTGTTTGTCTACACCCCCAAGTGGTTCCTGGGGCCGGATTATATCAGCCAGCAGTTCCACTTCACCGTGGCGGCATTTTTGTGCTTTTACCATTATTATACCCATGGCTTCCGCCGCCCATGGCTGGTGGTGCTGGGGGCAGTGTGCGCCTGCTTCAGCTTTTTAGCGTTCCCGCAAAGCGCGCTGGCGGCGGCGGTACTCTTTATTGGCATGGTGCTGCTGGGTCGCCGCGGCAAGGAGCCGACGGTCTGCAAACTCCCCCGCGGCGCGGTGCTGTTTGTGCTGGGCTGTATGGCCTGCGCGGCAGCGTTTCTGGCGTATGTGCTGCCCGGTATGGGGCTTACCGTGTTTTTGCAGCGCGTCAGCCTGATCCTGAACGACCCGCAGTATGATTTTACCACAAGCCAGCGGCTGGCCCTGCTGGCCAGCCAGGCGCTGAACACCGCCAAGTTCCTGGCAAAGCCGCTGGCCGCCAGCGTGGTGCTCTGTCTGCTGTGGTGGGCCAAAACCCGCCAAAAGCGGGATTGGATCGGCCTTGCCCTGAACCTTTGGGCCATTCTGGCGGCTCTGCTCTGCGCGGTGCGCGCTGTGGCGGACTCCAGCTCCGATGAGCGCTACTTTATGCCGGCGCTGGTGCTGGCGGCGGCCTGGGCGTTCCGCAAGGGGCGCGGCACAGCGCGGGAGCCGCTGTTCTGGCTGGGCTTTCTGCCGGGCATGGCGGCGTATGCGTTCATTCTGCGCTCTACGCTGCTGGGCTTTTCGGCTACCTTTATGTATCTGACCTGGCCCGCGCTCTGCGGCTGCTTTGCCATGCTGGCACGCCGGCAGGAGGAGCCGGAACAGGAACAGCTGCCCCAGGGCCAGTGTGTGCTGGCGGCGCTGCTGGTATTTTTGCTGGTGTGCCGGTTCTGGTGTGTGCTGGTAACGGGCTGGAAGCCTGCCAATGTAACAACGGCCAACCTCAAGCAGATCACCGCAGGCCCCGCCGCCGGGACCTGGGCGGACGAAAAAGCCGCCGATATGCAGATGGCCCTGTACGAAGCGCTGGAACCCTTTGTGGGCAAACAGGTGCTGCAGGCCATTGGCGAGCAGCACGGCCTCGGCTTTATGATGGCGGGCGGTACCCTGACCATCGGTCAGGCGTCCGTCATTTCCGGTACCGACAGCGACCCGCGGTTCATCCAGTATTATGAGGAACTGCCCGAGAAGCGTCCCGATGTGATTCTGTATGATGAAGCCGAAGTGCGCGATATGGCCGCGTTCCATGCCTGGATCGAAGAAAACTTTACCATCACCGCCCGCTACCCCGTCACCCACGGCACCGCCCACCTGCAAGTGCTGGTAGTCGATTGAGTTTTCCACAAGCACAGGAAAAAATGTGGAAAGTTTGCGGGCATTTGCAAGGGAAACGACCCCACTATTATTTTTGAGCCGCGCGCCGCGCGGCGGTCCACCAACATTATTCTTTATTCTCTATTCATTATTCATTCAAATCGCATGATTCGCCTGGCAATCATGCGATTTCGTTTGACCCCCCGCCCCAAATATAGTATTCTATAATCAATCAAAATATCTTGTTCAGGAGGCTTGCCCTATGCCGGAACGCTTTCTTGTTTTTATTCCCGCCTATAACTGTGAAAAACAGGTGCCCCGTGTGCTGAATCAGCTGCTGGACCGTCAGGTGGCCGCTATGGTCACTGAGTGCATCGTGGTCAATAACCGCTCCACCGATGGCACCGAGGCCGCCGTGCAAAGCTGGATGCAGGCCCACCCGCAGGCCCCGGTCCGCCTGCTGCGCAACGACCAGAACTATGGCCTGGGCGGCAGCCATAAAGTGGCGTTCCAGTATGCCGTCCGGAACAAATTTGACTACTTGATCGTGCTGCATGGTGACGACCAGGGCGATATCCGCGATGTGCTGCCCCTGGTACACAGCGGCCGCCACCGCAAGTACGATTGCTGCCTTGGCTCCCGTTTTATGCCGGAAAGCCGCATCAAGGGCTACAGCACTCTGCGTGTGGTGGGCAACTATGGCTTTAACTGGCTGTTCAGCCTGGTGGCCGGGCACAAGATCACCGACCTGGGCAGCGGCCTGAACCTGTACGCCGTGCCGCCGCTGGCAAACGGTTATTATAAAAAATTTCCGGATACGTTGTATTTTAATGACTGCATGATCCTGGCCCTCTGCCACCTCAAGCAGAAAGTCCTTTTCTTCCCCATCAGCTGGCGGGAGGAAGACCAGGTATCCAACAACAAACTGACCAGCTTTGGCGTCAGCCTGCTCAAACTGTGCGGGCGCTACCTGAAAAACAAAAACGAGTTTGTGACCCGTGAATGGCGGGAAAAACCAATCGAAGAATATACAAGCACCATCATTGCTTCCAATCTGTAAGGAGGATGTTGATTATGAAGGTTCTGGTAACGGGTGCAGCCGGGTTTATCGGCGGCCAGCTTATGCATGCATTGTGGAAAAACGGCCATACCGCCATTGGTGTGGATAACTACAGCTATGGCAGCGCCGATAACCTGCATTTTGACGACCATGATTTTTCCGCCGATGTCATCAAGATGGATATCCGCGATAAAGAGGGCATGAAAGCCCTGTTTGAGCAGGAAAAGTTTGATATCATCTATAACATTGCGGGCATTGCCCCCCTGCCGGACTGCCAGAGCGACCCGGTGGAAGCCGTCAGCGTCAACACGCTGGGCCTTGTCAACGTGCTGGAAAACGCCCGCCGCACCGGCGTTAAGCATGTCATCCAGGCATCCACCAATGCGATGTACGAGAATGAAACCGAGTTCCCGACCGTGGAATCCAAGTTCAACCCGCCCACCCTGATCTACCCCAACACCAAATACTGCGGCGAGCGGTTCTGCCAGAGCTTTGCCGATACTTATGGTATGAACATCACCTGCCTGCGCTTTGCCAACGTTTACGGCCCGCACATTGACTGTCTGCGCAAGCAGCCGCCGTTTGTGGGCTATATGATCCGCGAGCTGTACTATGACCGCGTGCCGGAGTTCCACTCTGACGGCAACCAGCGCCGCGATTATATCTATGTGGATGACCTTATCGACCTGGCCATGCGCGTGTGGGATCAGCCGGGCTTTGATGCCGTCAACGTTTCCAGCAACAAGAACTACTCCGTCCGCGAACTGTACGCCACGGCCTGCGAGCTGATGGGCAAGCAGATCGAAGCCAAATACTGCCCGTCCAGCCATTACTGGGCCAAGTACCCGGAGCTGTACGGCGGCGCTTACGGCATCAAGCCGGAAATTCTGGACCACGAGGTCAACAAGTATTCCCTGTGCGATAACACCCACGCCAAAGAGTGCTATGGCTGGGAACCGAAGATCGACATCCGCGAGGGCCTGCGCCGCGTGATCGAGAACGAGTGCGCCATGCTGGCTGCCCGCGATGCGAAAGGGGAATAACATGGCAAAGCTGCACCTTGTAATGCCGATGGCCGGGCGCGGCAGCCGCTTTTTTGAAAACGGCTTTGTGATGCCCAAGCCCCTGATCGAGATCAACGGCCGCCCGTTTTTCTATTGGGCAACCCAGAGCATTGCCAAATTTGTGGACTGTGCCGATATCACCTTTGTGGTGCTGGAGGAGCATATCCGCGACCATGCCATTGACCGGGAAATCAAAACCTATTACCCCGATGCCAAAATCGTGGCCCTGCCCGAAGTGACGGAGGGCGCCGCCATCACCGCCCTGCGCGGGGCGGAAAGCCTGCCGGACGATGAGCCGCTGCTCTTTAATGACTGCGACCACCTGTTCCTCTGCAAGCCGTTCAATGAGTTTTGCAAGGCGGGCGATTTTGCCAACGGCCCGGACGGCGCACTGCTGACCTTTGCCAGCGACTCCCCGGCCTACAGCTACCTGCAATACGGGGCGGACGGCAGGGTGTGCCACACGGTGGAAAAGCAGGTCGTCAGCCATGATGCCATCTGCGGGGCGTATTACTTCAAAAATAAGCAGCTCTATGCTTCCGCCTGTGCAGAGTACCTGAACCACTGCGATTATAAAGAATTTTTTGTTTCCGGCATTTACAACGTGCTGGCCGCCCGTGGGGCGGACCTGCGCGGATTTGCAACTGATCTGCACCTGCCCTTTGGCACCCCGGCGGAGTATGCCCAGGCGGAACAGGAAGCCAACAAGGCCGCGTTTGAAATGCTGATGTAATTTCCCGGGTGTATCAGAAAAGTCGAAAATTTAGTCTATTTCTACAAACACAGCGGGATTTTGCGTTAAAAAGCCTTGGAATCCACAAAGGATTCCTGCGGCTCTTTGCCTTAAATCCTGCTTGTGTTTGCGAAATATCCGTCATTTTCTTTGTTTTCAGATCCACCTTGATAAACTAACTGATTCAGGTGACCGCCGATGCAACCTTTCGGAACCATTTTATTATTGCTGCTTTCCTCCGCGGCACTGGTGCTGCTGGGGCATGTGTTCCGCCTGCTCCGGTGGGAACAGTTCATCCGCATTTATGAATACCCCCAGCGCCGCAGCCTGCTGCGCGCCATGGCCGGGGGCTATGCCGTCAACTTTCTGCTGCCATTCCATGTGGGCGATTTTCTGCGCGCCGCTCTGGCTGGCCGCAAAATGAAAACCGGAACAGGCTTTGCTTTTGCCACTGTCATCATGGATCGCTTTCTGGATGTGTGGGTGGTGGCGCTGCTGTTCGGCGGGTTCCGGCTGGCCGGGCTGGGCGGCGCTGCGGTTTTGGGCGCAGCGCGGTATTATCTGGTTTTTGCGCTGCTGCTGGCCGCCGCCCTGGTGCTGGTGGTGCTGCTGCGGGATCTGCTCAAGCGGTGTTGCCTGGCTGTGTGCAGCATTTTCAATGATACCATCAAGCTGGACGGCCTTGTGTTCTGCTGGAGTCTCATCAATACCTTCAAGGATCTGCGGCGCGTCAACTTGTGGCGGCTGCTGCTCAATACGGTTCTCATGTGGGGGGCCTACCTTGCTTCTTACGCGGTGCTGGGGCAGGCAATCATTGCCTGCGGCGGCGCTGGCGGCAGCTTTGGCTTGGTGGAAGTGTTCAACATGCTGTTCGGCGTCAAGAGCGTGGATGTAACCAGCCTTGGCGTGGCGGGCTCCCTCGGTTTGAGCGACGCCGCCCGTGGGCTGGTGATCGCCTGGTTCCTGCTGCCGCTGGCGGTTATGTTTGCGGCACCTCTTTTGCCGGAACATCTGCGCGCCGCCCTGAACGGTGCAGCGGAGCCGATCGCCAACCGGGAAGCCGGGCAGGAAAACTACCTGAACCTGCTGCCCCAGGTGGACCCGCGGGACCGCGGCGCATTCCTCAACCAGTATTTCAGCCTGCAGAACAAAGCCTATGTGGCCAAGTTCATTGAGATCAACCAGAACATTACCATTTTGCAGGATTATTCCGCCGGTTCCAACGCAACCACCATGCTGTGTACCGATGGTGCCGCGACCTTTTACCGCAAATACGCCTTTGGCGCGGACGGTGCCAAACTGGCCGAACAGCTGGCTTGGCTGCGCCGCAACGCCGCCCGCCTGCCGCTGTGCGAAATTCTGCGCGAGGGCACCGGCGAAGGCTACTGCTGGTATGATATGACCTATTCCGGCAGCGCGGTGGGGCTGTTCCGCTATATCCATTCCAACCCGCCGGGAAAAAGCGCAGCCATCCTGCGCAGTGTGCTGCGGGCACTGGATGAACAGCTCTACCGCCCCACAGCCCGCCCGGCGGATCCCGAAAAAATTGAGGAATACCTGAACAAAAAGATGGATGCCAATCTGGAAAAGATCCGGGACGCCCGCATCCTGAAAGAACTGTGGAACTATGACCGCATCTGGATCAATGGCCGCAGCTACCGCAACCTGAAAGAGCTGGGCCGCCTGTTTGACCACGATGCGCTGCGTACCCTGTTTGCCGCAGACCCCGTGGCGGATATCCACGGCGATCTGACGGTGGAAAACATCATCTGCCGCACCGATGTGGAGAACCCCGATAAAGCGTGGTACATCATTGACCCCAACACCGGCAACCTGCACGACAGCCCCTACCTGGATTACGGCAAACTGCTGCAAAGCCTGCACGGCGGCTATGAGTTCATGATGATGACCCCGCGCTGCACTGTGCAGGAAAACCATATTGACTTCCAGCTGACCCGCTCCGCCGCCTATGATACGCTGTTTGAAGCGGTCTGCGATGACCTGCGTGCCCGCTGCGGCGCGGCAGGGCTGCACAGCATCCTGGCGCACGAGCTCATCCACTGGCTGCGCCTGATGCCCTACAAGCTCAACAAAGATAAAAAGCGTGCCCCCATGTTCTATGCTGGGCTTGTCATGGTGGCCAACGACCTGAATACATGGGAAAACGAGGGAAAGTTTGATGAAAAAGCAAGGACTGATCGCCGTTGATCTGGACGGCACATTGTTCGATACGGTTGCCGTCAACGCTGAAAGCTACCGCCGTGCGCTGGAGTCGTTCGGCTTTACGGTGGATTATGATTATTATGCCGCTTACTGCAACGGCAGGCATTACCGCGCCTTTTTGCAGCCGCTGATGGGCGGCAGCCCCTCTGCCGAGGATGTGGAGCGGGTGCATGACCTGAAAAAGCAGTATTACGCCGCCAGCATGGACATAGCCCGCAAAAACGAGGCGCTGTTTGTCATCTTGGAAGCCCTGCGCCCCACCCATTACCTGGCCGTGATTACCACCGGAAGCCGCCAGAACGCAACGGAAATGCTGGACCACTTCCACTGCACTGACTGGTTTGACCTGATCCTGACCCAGGAAGATGTGATCAACAATAAGCCGGACCCGGAGGGCTACCTGAAAGCCATGGCCCACTTTGGCGTGGACGCCGCCCACACCATGATCTTTGAGGACAGCGCCCCCGGCCTTGCCGCTGCCCGCGCCACCGGAGCCAGCGTGTTTGCGTGCAATCAGTTCTGACCTAAATCCATACAAACCAAAACACCCCGCCGCCCGGCGTTTGAACCGGATGGCGGGGTGTTGCTTATTGAATCAAATGGGGCAGGGAAAGAGCTTACTGGTCCTCTTTCACAAAGCTGCGCACGGCATCGACAATGGCGTCGGCGGTCAGGCCGTAATCGCGCAGAACCTCCCATGCGGGGCCGGAATGGCCGAATTTATCCTGTACACCAATGCGGCGCACGGGCGTGGGGGCCTTCTCGCTCAGCAGACTGCAAACAGCCTCGCCCAGGCCGCCGATCACGCTGTGCTCTTCCACCGTGATGATTTTGTGGCACTCGCGGGCAGCGCGCAGAACGATCTCTTCGTCCAGAGGCTTGATGGTGGGCATGTTGATCACGCGCACGCTGATGGCATCCTGACGCTTCAGGGTGACAGCAGCCTTCAGAGCTTCGCTGGTCATCAGACCGGTGGAGATGATGGCCAGATCAAAACCGTCGCACAGAACCTCGCCCTTGCCGATTTCAAAAGTATAGTTATTGGCATCATGCAGGGAAGGGGTGGCCAGACGGCTGAAACGCAGGTAAACGGGGCCCTTGTGGGCGTAAGCGGCGCGCACAGCGGCGCGGGCTTCCAGATCGTCAGAGGGGCAGATCACGACCATGCCGGGGATGGTGCGCATCAGCGCAAAGTCCTCGCAGCACTGGTGGGAAGCACCGTCCTCGCCGACGGACAGGCCGCCGTGGGTGGCAGCAATCTTGACGTTCAGCTCGGGGTAACCAATGCTGTTGCGGATCTGCTCAAAAGCGCGGCCCGCAGCAAACATGGCAAACGAGGAAACAAAGGGCACATAGCCAAAGGTGGACATGCCGGCGGCTACACCGACCATGTTGCACTCGGCAATGCCGCAGTCAAAAAAGCGTTCAGAATATTTTTTTGCAAATACTGAGGTACGGGTCGAAGCGGACAAATCCGCATCAAATACCACGATATCGTCATGGCCTGCATCGGCCAGTTCCAGCAGCGCAGCACCGTAGCTGTCGCGCGTGGCAATGCTCTTGTTATCAGCCATTGATCCGTTCAGCCTCCTTTTCCATCACTTCATAGCTGGCGCGCAGCTCGGCCATCGCCTTGTCATACTCGGCATCGTTGGGGGCTTTGCCGTGCCAATCCACAGCGTTCTCCATAAAGCTCACGCCAAGGCCCTTGGTGGTGTGCAGCAGGAAGCAGGTCGGCTTGCCGGAACCATGGGAGCGGTCAAACAGGATGAATGCCTGCTCCAGATCAGCCAGGCTGTTGCCGTTGCAGATGATGGTATTAAAGCCGAAGGCATCCATCTTCTGGTCCAGCGGTTCGCTGTTCATGACCTTGGCGGTGGGGCCGTCGATCTGCAGGCCGTTCACATCGATCATGATGCAGAGGTTATCCAGCTTATAGTGGTTGGCAAACATAAATGCTTCCCAGCACTCGCCCTCTTCGATCTCACCGTCACCCAGCAGGGTGTACACGTTGATGTCGGGGTTCTTCATCTTGGCGGCCAGTGCCATGCCGGCTGCGGCGGAAACACCCTGGCCCAGGCTGCCGGTGCTCATATCAACACCGGGAACCGTGTTCATGTTGGGGTGGCCCTGCAGGTAGCTGCCGGAGCAGCGCAGGGTGGGCAGGTCAGCCACGGGGAAGAACCCGCGCTCTGCCAGCACCGAGTACAGGCCCGGCGCTGCATGGCCCTTGGAAAGCACAAAACGGTCACGGTCAGGGTCCTGCGGGTTCTGCGGATCGATCTGCATTTCCTTAAAGTATAAGTAAGTCAGCACATCAGCAGCAGAAAGGCTGCCGCCCGGGTGCCCGCTTTTGCCGCCATGGGTCGCTTCAATAATACCCATGCGCACGCGGGTCGCAGTCATTTTTAACTGCAGCATCTCTTGCTTTGTCATATCCGTATTCCTCCAGCCGGGTGCAGCTGCACCCGTATTATCTACTATTATATTATACACGCCCTGCAAAAGGACGCAATAATTTTGTAAAAATAAAACGGCAGATATTTTGGTACAGTATAGCATAAAAAGCTACAGTTTTCCAGTGAAAAAACTGGAAAACGCCGTCAAATATTATCAGTTTGCCGCGCATGGATAAAGTTTTGGTGCAACTGCTGAATTTTCTGTACGCAGCATGGGCGAAATTTTACACTGCCTGCCCTTGTAAGCTGCTCCAAAAGATGGCACAATAAAAAGTAAGGCTACTTTTGGCCGGCCGGAAAAGGGGGCAGCAACATGGCAAACGGCATTTATATCCAGGCGGAGTACCGTGGAAAATTGATCCGCAAAATTGTCTGTAACGGCGAAGAACGCTGGTTTATCGGCTCAGACTGTGCAGTCACCTACCTGACCCTGCAGGCATGCAAAGCCGCCATTGACGCTTTGACGGTGTGAACAGCACAGACAGGACGGTACCGCATGTCATAACTTGGCATGCCTAAATATTCTGTGGAGGCCGTAGGAACGCACATTGTGCGCCCACCAACCTGATGATGCAGCGGCTTTTCCGGGAAGCAGCATACACGGAGAAAGACTGCGGGCGAACATTGTTCGCCCCGACAGAGCATTCTTTGACACACTGCGATGATAAAACACCGCACTTTACCGCTTTACAATCCTGAAAAAAGCTGGTAAAGTAAGTATGGTACAATGATACCATCTACCCTTTTGCCTGCTTGTGCGCATTTGGCAGGCGGGGGACGGAATGATAAAACGGAGAAAAAGCGAGGTTAGAACAAGTGTTCAAGATCGTTAAAAAGCGGGAATTGAACCCCACAGTGACCGAAATGGTCATTGAAGCACCGCTGATCGCCAAAAAGGCGAAAGCGGGCCAGTTCATCATCATCCGCGCCAAGGAGGATTCCGAGCGCATCCCCCTGACGATTGCCCATTATGATGCCGCAGCAGGCACTGTGGCCATCATTTTCCAGATCGTCGGCGCAGGCACCATGCAGCTGAACTCCCTCAAAGAGGGCGAGTATGTGCATGACTTTGTCGGCCCGCTGGGCAAAGCAACTGAAATTGAAGGGCTCAAAAATGTCTGTGTGGTCGGCGGCGGCGTCGGCTGCGCCATTGCCCTGCCCGTTGCCCAGGCCCTCAAGGCCCAGGGCACCAAGGTTACCGGCATCATCGGCTTCCGCAATAAGGACCTTGTCATCCTGGAAGACGAATTCCGCGCCTGCTGTGACGAGCTGATCATCATGTCCGATGACGGCTCTTACGGCCAGAAGGGCGTTGTGACGATGCCGTTGGAAGAAAAGATCAAGGCTGGCGCCAACTTTGACGAGGTCATCACCATCGGCCCGCTGATCATGATGAAGTTCGTTGTCAAGACCACCAAGCCTTATAACGTTAAGACCGTTGTTTCCATGAACCCCATCATGGTGGACGGCACCGGCATGTGCGGCGGCTGCCGCCTGACTGTGGGCGGCAAAACCAAGTTTGCCTGTGTGGATGGCCCCGATTTCGATGGTTTTGAAGTCGATTTTGATGAAGCCATGCACCGCGGCACCATGTACCGCGACTTTGAAGCCCACGCGCGGGAAGCGGAATGCAACCTGCTGAAAAAGGAGGTTGAGTAACATGCCGAATATGGACCCGAAAAAATGCCCCATGCCCAGCCAGGACCCCAACGTCCGCAACAAAAACTTTAAGGAAGTTGCCCTGGGCTATACCGCTGAAATGGCTGTGAACGAAGCCAAGCGCTGCCTGCAGTGCAAAAAGCCCGCCTGCCGCACCGGCTGCCCTGTTCAGATCGATATTCCCGCCTTTATTGCCGAAGTGGCAAAGGGCGATTTTGAAGCTGCTTACCAGGTCATCGCAAAGTCCAGCGCACTGCCCGCTGTCTGTGGCCGTGTCTGCCCGCAGGAGAACCAGTGCGAGGGCAAGTGCGTGCGCGGCATCAAAGGCGAACCCGTCGGCATTGGCCGCCTGGAGCGCTTTGTGGCTGACTGGCACCGTGAAAACGTCCACACCCCGGCTGCTAAGCCGGAGCCGAACGGCCATAAGGTGGCAGTTATCGGTGCAGGTCCTTCCGGCCTGACCGTTGCCGGCGACCTGGCCAAGCTGGGCTATAAGGTTACCGTATACGAAGCCCTGCACGTTGCAGGCGGCGTTCTGATGTACGGCATTCCGGAGTTCCGTCTGCCCAAGGATATTGTGCAGCACGAAGTGGAAGGCCTGAAAGAGCTGGGTGTTGATATTGAGTGCAACATGGTCATCGGCAAGGTGCTGACCGTTGACGAGCTGATGAACGACTATGGCTTTGAGGCAATCTATATCGCTTCCGGCGCCGGTCTGCCCCGCTTTATGGGCATCCCCGGCGAGAGCCTGAAGGGCGTTTACTCTGCTAACGAGTACCTGACCCGCGTGAACCTGATGAAAGCATACCAGCCCGGCAGCCGCACCCCCATCATGAAGAGCCGTGCCGTTGCCGTTGTGGGCGGCGGCAACGTTGCCATGGACGCAGCCCGCTGCGCCAAGCGCCTGGGTGCTGAGCAGGTGTACATTGTATACCGCCGCGGCATGGCCGAACTGCCTGCCCGTAAGGAAGAAGTCGAGCATGCCGAGGAAGAGGGCATCATCTTCAAGACACTGACCAACCCGGTCGAGGTTCTGGGCGATGAAAACGGCTGCGTGAAGGGCATGACCTGCGTGGAGATGGAGCTGGGTGAACCCGATGCTTCCGGCCGCCGCCGCCCCATCGTCAAGGAGGGCAGCGAGTTTGAGCTGGATGTGGATACCATGATCATGGCTCTGGGCACCAGCCCCAACCCGCTGATCCGTTCCACTACCCCCGGCCTGGATACCGATAAGCACGGCTGTATCATCACCGATGGCCCCGACGGCCTGACCAGCCGCCCGTTCGTCTATGCCGGCGGCGATGCTGTTACCGGTGCCGCTACCGTCATTCTGGCTATGGGCGCCGGTAAGGAAGCCGCCAAGGCCATTGACGAAGCCATCAAGGCAAAAGAACAGGCATAACTGAATAAAGGCTTATCCCTGCTTTTTCCAGGCAGGCTGCCCGCAACCCCGCAGGCAGCCTGCCTGTTGTGTTTGTTGAGTTTGCCGGGCACGAGTGATACAATATCAGTTAGGAGTTAGGAGTTAGGAGTTAGGAGTTAGGAGTTAGGAGTTAGGAGTTAG
>ERZ1673699.331-NODE-331-length-57537-cov-6.071936_pt1 | contig 57537 bp, 48 predicted proteins | sample MGYA00580229_ERZ1673699 | MGnify/ENA primary metagenome ERZ1673699 (study PRJEB41218, sample SAMN15661785) | gut metagenome | host: Homo sapiens | place: Canada: London | collected 2015-08-20/2019-03-30 | study: EMG produced TPA metagenomics assembly of... | reverse complement strand
CGCCGATCACGCGCAGCAGCGTGTTGTACTGCTCGATCTGGGTCTGGAGCATCGAGTAGAAGAACAGCGCGGCCATGGCCATGAACGTATCGGCGCAGGCGACGCCGATGCCCGAGACAATCCCCGAACGGCGGCTTTTCGACAGCGTCCGCTGGATACAGAGCACCGCTACGGGGCCTACCGTGATCGAAGCAGCCACACCTACGCAGATGCCGCGGAACAGGGTTTCGACGATTTCCAATGCCATTTTTCCGGTTTGCAGTTTTTTTAGACGCTAAAGATACGAAAAAGCGGGATGGGTTCAAAACCGAATTGTTATCCGGTTCGGCAAAACCTTCCGACCGATAAAAGCGTCGTTACGACGCCAAAGATACGAAAAAGCCGTCAATCCGCCTATGAAAAGGCGAAAAAAGGGCGCACCGGATTGTCCCGAAAGGCAGATATGTTGATAAAATATCGAAAACTTTGGCCCTATGCTTGTATATTCTCCCCTGAAAGTGAATAATTTTGCACAAACACTCCACAGCTTATGGCAGAGATGAAACAATTCGGCATCGACCTTGAACTGGATGACGCCGTGGCCCAGGGCCATTATTCCAACCTGGCGATCATATCGCACTCTACCTCGGAATTTATCATCGACTTCGCCACGGTTCTTCCCGGCGTGCAGAAAGCGCGCGTCAAAAGCCGCATCATCCTTACGCCGGAGCATGCCAAACGCCTGCTGCGCTCGCTGCAGGACAACATCGTGCGCTACGAGAGCAACGTGGGCAAGATCGAAATCCCGACTCCTCCGCCCACGCCCGAAGCCGGACCCAAGATGGGGGAGGCGTAGATTAAAAAAGCAGACCTTTTAAGGTCTGCTTTTTTAATGCACGATGCAGAATGCACAATTATTTAGTTTGCGGACGATTGTTCCATCAACGTAAAATTGTGCATTGTGCATTCTGCATCGTGCATTATTTTACAGCGCTTCGCCGACGACGTAGGTGCTGCCGCCGATGAAGATCATGTCGCCATCCGACGCCAGCTCCCGGGCGCGGGCTATGGCGGCCGTCACCTCCTCCACCGCTTCGCCGTGCAGGCCGTAGATGGCGGCTTTCGCCGTCAGTTCCGCAGCCGGGAGCGAACGCTCCGAATGCGCTTGGGTGAAGATGTAGTGGGCGTCGTGCGGCAAGAGGGGCAGGATGTGCGCCAGGTCCTTGTCGCGCACGAATCCGATCACGCAGTAGAGCTCCTTGTGGGGCGTCGCCTTAAGCTGTTCGGCCACATAGGCGATGCCGTGGGCGTTGTGTCCCGTGTCGCAGACCGTGAGGGGGGCTTCCGCGAGCGTCTGCCAGCGGCCCAGCAGCGCCGTGTTGGCCGCCGCGCAGCACATTCCTTCGAGGTAGGCGCGGCGGGAGATCGTCAGCGGCGTCTCCTCGTGCAGGAAGTCGATCGCCGCCGAAGCCGTCACGATATTGCGGCACTGGTAGCTGCCCTGCAGGTCGAGCAGGACGTCGAAATCCCGGTTGTCGCGCGTGCGGCGCAGGTGGAAATACTGGCGGTTGCCCTCGGGGCGATGCTCCTCGCAGGTAAACTCCTGCTCGGCGTAGATCACGTGCGACTTGTTGGCCGCGGCGGCCTGTTCGATGACCTCGTTGTAGCGGACGTCCGCTTCGCCGACGATCACCGGAATGCTCTTTTTGATGATCCCGGCCTTTTCCGCGGCGATCTTCTGGAGCGTGTCGCCCAGCAGTCCCGTGTGTTCCAGCCCGATGTTGGTGATGACGCTCAGGATCGGCACGATGATGTTCGTGGCGTCGAGCCGTCCCCCGAGCCCCGTCTCGATCACGGCGACCTCGACGTCGCTCTGCGCGAAGTAGTCGAAGGCCATCGCGGCAGTCATTTCGAAAAACGACAACTCCAGTTCGATCATCTTGTCGTGGTGCTTGTCCACGAAATTCACCACTTTCTGCTTGGGGATCATTTCGCCGTCGACGCGGATGCGTTCACGGAAGTCCTGCAGGTGGGGCGAGGTGAAGAGTCCCGTGCGGTATCCCGCCTGCTCCAGCACCGAGGCGATGATGTGGGCCACGGAGCCTTTGCCGTTGGTGCCGGCCACGTGGATCGTGAAGAAGTTCCGCTGGGGGTTGCCCAGGTGGCGGCAGAATGCGGAGATACGCTCCAATCCCGGTTTGTAGGCCATTGCGCCGTTGGTTTCGAAGGCGGGCAGCGACTGAAAGAGGAATTCGAGGGTTTGGGTGTAGTTCATGACGACGGGGATTTATTGGACGAGGTGGTTCTTGCGTTTGACGCGGTAGGCGACGTAGTAGAGTACGCACAGCAACAGTATATATTCCGAGATGCGGGCCAGGTAGTCGCCGTAGCGGGTGTAGACGGTCAGTTCCGAGTTGAGGGGCACCGGGGCGGAGATCACGCCGCGCTCCTCCCAGCCGAGGGTCTCGCCCACGTCGCCGCGGGCGGAGATGAATCCCGAGCGGCCCGTGTTGGCCGAGCGGGCGATGGCGCGGCGGTGCTCGATGGCCCTCAGGCGCGAGATGGTGAACAGGTGCTTGTAGCCCGGCGTGTCGCCCCACCATCCGTCGTTCGAGATGATGGCCATGAACTGGGCGCCGCGGCGCACGAAATCGCCGTAAAAATCGCCGTAAAGCCCCTCGTAGCAGATCGCGGGCCCGGCCATGACGCCGTTGTGCCCGAAAGCCGTGCCGTGCTGTCCTTTGCCGATCTGTCCCACGACGCCCCCGAGGTCGATGACGAGAAACCGCATGATGTCGAAGACCCATGTCGGGGTGTTCTCGACGCCGATCACCAACCGGCCTTTGTGGTGAATCTGTGTGCGGCCTGCGGAGTCGAGCCCCACGGCCGTGTTGAATACGTCGTAATAGCCGTTTCCGAAGCGTTCGGCGCGGGCCGTTTCGGTCTGCGCCCCCGCCGGATAGTGGCGCGTGGTGTTGGCTCCGGCGATGAGCAGGGCTTCGGGATGGCGGCTGCGGAGCGTGTCGGCCAGCGTTTGCCAGAATGCGCCCGGCGTGTCGGCCGCCCCCAGCCAGAAGTCGCTCAGGGCCGGTTCGCGGTAATAACCCGGCACCGAGGTCTCGGGCAGCAGGATGAACTGCGCCCCGGCGGGTACGTCGTTCAGCAGGTCGAGGATATTCTCCTCCTGGCGTTCCGTGTCGCCGTGGAACTTGTCGTAACAGTTCACATTGGGCTGGACGATGCTCACTTCGGCCGTCCCCTCGTCGGGCTGTTCCCAGCTTCCCCAGATGGCCAGCGAAACGGCGACCGGCACCGCGACGACGCACGCCGCGGCTGTCCACCGCCGCACGGTGCGGGCGCGGAGGGCTTCGAAGATCAGGATATTCGCGAGCAGCACCCACAGCGTACCGCCGAAGACGCCCGTGTATTCATACCACTGCACGGCCCATACCTCGTGTGAGAATCCGTTACCGAGGATGAGCCACGGCCACGAGAAATCCCCGACGGTGTACCAGTATTCGGTGGCGATCCACGCCGTGACGAGGGTCGTATAGGCAAGGGCCTTGGGGGCTTTTTTCGAGACCGTGTGGAAGAGCATGAAGGCGATCATGTTCATCGTCGTCGAGGCCAGCGTGGCGGCCGGGGGGCCTACGGGCGTCGCGTACCAGATCCACCAGATCGTCAGTGCGTTCCACAGTACGAAGGTCAGCGTCGCCCAGCCGAACACCCTCCACCACGAGCGGCGCGAGCCGTCGTACGACGCGCTCACCCACAGCAGCGGGACGAACCCCACGAGGAGCGTCAGCCCCGTCATGCTGAGCCATCCCGGGGAGAGCAGGAGGGCCGAAAGGATTACCGCCGCGAGTCTACGAAACATGGAAGGAGATTTTATGACCGCAAAAGTACGCAAACGAGCGCAGTTTTCAAAATATTTCCTACTTTTGTCATGAAACCAATCAAACTACGATACAAATGAGGAAATTCCTTCTTTTATTGTGCGCCTTTGCGGGTGCGCTTCTGTTTTCCGGTTGTCAATCGGAGGGCTACAGGACGATCGACGGGGTGATCGTGTTCGACACCCCGGCCCGCGAACCGGGCCAGCAGTCGGTGCTGGGTCTCAAAACGGCTCCGATGGAGACCGTTCGCGTGGGCTTCATCGGGCTGGGCATGCGCGGTCCGGGCGCCGTGGAGCGCTTCACCCACCTTCACGGGGTCGATATCAAAGCCCTCTGCGACCTCTACCCCGAGCGGGTCGACAGCGCACAGGCGATCCTCGCGCGCCGCGGATTTCCCGCTGCGGAGGCTTACAGCGGCGAGGAGGGCTGGAAACAGCTTTGCGAACGCGACGACATCGACCTCGTATACATCGTAACCCCGTGGCAGAAGCACGTTCCGATGGCTGTCTACGCCATGGAGCAGGGCAAGCACGTCGCCGTGGAGGTTCCCGCCGCCACGTCGCTCGACGAGTGCTGGCAGCTGGTGAACACCGCCGAGAAGACCCAGCGCCATTGTATGATGCTCGAAAACTGCGTCTACGACTTTTTCGAACTCACGACGCTCAACATGGCCAAACAAGGGCTGTTCGGCGACCTCCTCCATGTCGAGGGGTCGTATATTCACAATCTGGAGCCTTTCTGGGATTATTATGAGGGCAACTGGCGCCTCGATTTCAACCAAAAGCACCGCGGTGACGTCTATGCCACGCACGGCCTCGGCCCCGCCTGCCAGGTGCTCGACATCCACCGCGGCGACAAGATGAACTACCTCGTGGCCGTGGATACCAAATCGGTCAACGGCCTGAAACTGGCCGAGGAGAAGATGGGCGCCGCGGAGTTCGCCAACGCCGACCACACCTCGACCCTGATTAAGACCGAAAAGGGCCGCACGATCCTGCTGGAACACAACGTCTACACGCCGCGTCCTTACAGCCGCATGTACCAGGTGACCGGTACGAAAGGCTTTGCCAACAAATACCCGATCCAGGGCTATGCTTTCGATCCCGGACAGCTTTCCGAATCGGGCGTGCCCGACCACGAGAACCTGAGCTCCCACAGTTTCGTACCCAAGGAGGTGCGCGAGGCGCTGATGCAGCGTTACAAGCACCCGATCGCTATGGAGATCGAGGCGAAGGCCAAAGAGGTCGGCGGCCACGGCGGCATGGATTTCATTATGGATTACCGCCTGATCTACTGCCTGCAACACGGCCTGCCGCTCGACCAGGACGTCTACGATGCGGCCGAATGGTCGTGCATCGGCGCCCTGACGGCCATGTCGCTCGAGCACAACAGCGCCCCGGTGGCCGTGCCCGATTTCACCCGCGGGGACTGGAACAAGACCGACGGCTATCACCACGCGATGCTGGTCCGATAAGACGTATTCGTTGCAGAAAAAAGGCGGAATCGTTACGATTCCGCCTTTTATGGATTATGGCCGTGTTTTTGCACCTGCCGGGTGGCCTCAGCGCCGGATTCCTCCCCGCGAAAGGACCTCCTCGAAATAGGCGATCGTCTTCCGAAGACCGTCCTGGAGCTGGATTTTCGGCTCCCAGCCGTCGAGCATGTTGCGGGCGAGCGAGATGTCGGGCTGCCGCTGCTGGGGGTCGTCGGCCGGCAGGGGCAGGTGGACGATCTTCGATTTCGAACCCGTCAGCGAGATCACCTCGTGAGCCAGTTCGGTGATGGTGAATTCGTTCGGGTTGCCGATGTTCACCGGTCCGGTGAAGTCGTCGGGCGTGTTGTTCATCATGCGCATCATGCCTTCGACCATGTCGTCGATGTACTGGAACGAGCGGGTCTGCTCGCCGTCGCCGTAGATCGTGATGTTGTCGCCGCGGAGCGCCTGGACGATGAAATTCGAAACCACACGGCCGTCGTTGATGTCCATTTTCGGGCCGTAGGTGTTGAAGATGCGGATGATCTTTACGGGGATGCCGTGTTCGCGGTAGTAGCTCATGAAGAGCGATTCGGCGCAGCGTTTGCCCTCGTCGTAGCACGAGCGGACGCCCAGCGGGTTGACGTGGCCCCAGTAATCTTCGCGCTGGGGATGGATCAGCGGGTCGCCGTAGACCTCCGAGGTCGAAGCCTGGAGGATTCTGGCCCGGTTGTATTTGGCCATGCCCAGCATGTTGATCGCTCCGATCACCGACGTCTGGGTGGTTTTGATCGGATCGTGCTGGTAGTAGATCGGCGAAGCGGGGCAGGCGAGGTTGTAAATTTCCTCGACTTCGGCCATGTAAGGGTAGATGATGTCGTGGCGGATTACCTCGAAATTAGGGTGCGGCAGCAGGTGCCGGATATTGCTTTTGTGACCGGTGAAATAGTTGTCGAGACAGATGACGTCGTTCCCTTCCGCCAGCAGCCTCTCGCACAGGTGCGAGCCGATGAATCCGGCGCCGCCCGATATTAATATTCGCTTCATTCTCAGGTGAAGAAGTTTGATTCAGACGCACAAAGGTAGGATTATTATTTAAAAATGAACTATCTTTGCCAACGAAATAAACAAATTAGGTCGAAATAATATACTTTATGGGCCGAAAAGCTGTATCTTATTTATTAAAAGGTCTCGCAGTGGCCTTTACTGCGCTGTTGCTGGCCGCGGCTGTGCTGAGTTGGCGCGCGTCGTTCATCTCGCCCGAGGCCGGGAATTTCTGGGCTTTGATCGCCCTGTTGATGCCCGTCGTCCTGCTGCTGAACCTCGCGGCGCTCATCTGGTGGCTTTTCCGCCGTCAGTGGGGTGTGGCGCTGATGCCCGTTGCGGCGCTGGCGCTCAACCTGGGCTACATTTCGGCGATGGTCCAGCTGCCCGATTTCGACAACAAAGGGCCCCATGACATCCGTGTGGCGACGCTCAACGCCTATGGCTTCCGCCGCCTCGGCCCCACTTCGGTCACCGGCTACGGCATCGCGTCGCTGATGAAGCGCGAGAAGGTCGATGTGGTGTGCCTGCAGGAGTTCATCGACGACCGGACGTTCCCGCCCGACAGCATCGCGAAACTTTTCGCCTCGCACATGCCCTGGTTCATCCATCAGGAGGGACAGGCCATCCTGAGCCGCTTCCCGATCGTCGGCCACCGCTACGTCCGCTTCCCCGACTCGGGCAACGACTACCTGCAGGCCGACGTGAAGATCGGCGGCGACACGGTGCGCATCTTTTCGGTGCACCTGCAGACGTCGGGCATTTCGAGCCTCCGGCACCGTTTCCGCAAGGATTACAACCAGGATGCCCCGGTCGAGCGGGTGATCGGCGAATTGGAGCGCAACAGCCGTATCCGGGCGCAGCAGGTCCGCGAGATCCGCGCGGTGATCGACTCCACGCGCTACCCGGTCATCGTGGCCGGGGACTTCAACGACACCCCCTCGTCCTATACCTACCGCCAGTTGAAAGGCGGCATGACCGACGGGTTCCGGGCTGTCGGCAACGGATTCGGCGGCACGTTCCGCTATCTGGGCGGCGTGCTGCGAATCGACTATGTCTTCTATGACGACCGGTTTGCGGGCGTAGGTTACTACATGCCGCAGGATGATGTGAGCGACCACAAGGCCGTCATCGCCGAACTGCGGCTCAGGCGGTAGCTTCGGCCTGGCCGGACTCCTGTCTGGGCTGTTCCTTGGCGATGGTGAAGGTGAAGGTCGAACCCTCGCCCTCTTTTGACTCGATGGTCAGGGAGCCGCCGTTGCGGCGCGTGAGGTCCTGCACCAGCTGCAGTCCCAGTCCCGACCCCTCCTCGTTCTTCGTACCGTAGGTGGTGTAGTGGGTCTCGGGGTTGAGCAGTTTGGGGATGTCCTCCTCTTTGATGCCGATGCCGTTGTCGCGCACCGAGATTGCGGCGTGCGTGGGCGTTTCGCGGACCGAAACCACGATCTTTCCGCCCTCCTGGCTGTATTTGATGGCGTTGGACATCAGGTTGCGCATGATCGTTTTGACCATGTCGACGTCGCAGCTGACCGTGATCGGCTCCGGAATGTCGTATTCGACCTCGATATTCTTCACCTGCGCCACCACGTCGGACATCTTGCTGGCGAAAAGCACCACCTCCGAAATGTCGACCTCCTGGAACACCGTGTTCATGCGCCCGATCTGGCTCTTGGTCCATTTCAGCAGGTTGTCCAGCAGCATGAACGTGCTCTCGGTGATGTTGTTGCCCATGGAGATCATCTCGAAACTGTCCTCGCCGATCTGGTCGGCCGTCAGATTGATCGAGAGCATGTTGAAAACCATCTTCAGCGTACCGATCGGCGACCGGAGGTCGTGGGCGATCACCGAATACATCTTGTCGCGGGCCTCGACCGTCGCCTGCAGTTCGTCGCGCTGCTGGAGGATCGTCCGCTGCGCGGCGGCCAGGTAGATGTGGTGCGCCACGCGGGTGATGAGTTCTTCGTGGTTGAACGGCTTGGAAATGTAGTCGCTGGCCCCGAATTTGAACCCTTTGACGATGTCCTCGGGGTTGTGCAGCGCCGTGAGGAAAATCACCGGGATATCCTCGTGCGCCGGGTCCGCTTTGAGCCGTTTCAGCACCTCGTACCCGTCCAGGTCGGGCATCATGATGTCCAGCAGGATCAGGTCGGGGTTTACCTCCGCGACCTTTTCCAGCGCCTCGAACCCGCCCGAAGCGGTGACGATCTTGTACTTCGCCCGACTCAGCACGGCTTTCAGCAGCATGATGTTCGTGGCGATGTCGTCGACGGCCAGGATGGTGTAGTCTTCGGGCTTTATGGCGATGTTTTTCATGGAAGTCAGAGGTTTGGGACGAACAAATCTAATAAAAAATCCGCAAATGTGCAAAAATCAGGCGCGCCGTGCCTTTTCCCAGGCCCCGCGGCCCCGGTGGGTCGCCAGATACCAGGCCCCGCGGAAGACGTTGAGGTTCATGAAAAGGAAGTAGTAGGGCACCGAAAGCAAGCCACCCTGCCGGCCGCGGCGTTCGCGTATCCATCCGGCGGCGGCCGTGAGGTAGAAGAGCCCCTGCAGGGCCAGAATCACGGCGTAGAGCTGCGGATGGCCCGACCATAACAGGGCGATGTTGAGCGGCACGAGCGCCGCAAGCGCGACGGGAGTGACGGTCCACCGCAGCACGCGGTGCGAGACATACTGGAACCACAGCACCCCGTAGCGGAACGGGTTCAGCAGTTTGCGCAGGCGCCAGACGGACTGCAGCCCGCCCGCCGCAATGCGGCGTTTGCGCTTGCCCTCTTCGACCATGTCGGCCGAGGGGGTCTCCAGCGCGTATGCCTCTTTGCAGTAGGCGATTTTGTAGCCGTCGGCGGCGATGAGCATCGAACAGACGAAGTCGTCGAGCAGGGTGTCTTCGGGCATCGTCCGCCACAGCTCGCGCCGCACGGCGAACAGCTCTCCGGCGGCTCCCACGGCCGAGTGGAGGCGGTAGTCGAGCTCTTTGAGTTTCGACTCGTATTTCCAGTAGGCCCCTTCGGTCGCGGCGGCTCCCGAGCCCTCCGCGGCGGCCACGCGTTTCTCGCCCGCGACGCATCCGACCTTGGGGTCGTCGAAACAGCGCACGATCTCCTCCACGGCTTCGGGGTTGAGCATCGTGTTGGCGTCGGTGAAGATCACGATCGGGGTGTGGATATGCTCCAGCGCCCGGTTCAGGGCCGCGGTCTTGCCGCCGCGACGGGCGTCGTGGAGCACCGTGACTTCGGGATATGCCGCCAGCAGTTCGGGTGTGCGGTCGGTCGAACCGTCGGTCACCCAGGCGATGCGCAGTTTCCCGGCGGGGTAGTTCAGCGCCCGGCAGTTCTCCATCTTCTCCGCCACGATCTCCTGCTCGTTGTAGGCGGCGATCAGCAGCGTCGCTTCGGCCGTTTCGGCCGGGACGGGATGTCGCTTGGCGGGACACAGGGCCTCGCGGAGCTTCACCAGCGCGGCCAGCAGGAGGCCGTACCCGACGTAGGTGTAGACGACCAACAGGGCGCAGGCCCAGAAAAGGATTGCTGTGACTGTCATGGCCTTCGGGTTATTTGCGGCGGATGAGCCGTTCGACGCCGCGGACGAAACGGTATCCGAAGAGGTTGACGAAAAAGCTCCGGACCCGGTAGTAGGCGAAAGCCTTGGGCGAGAACCACGAGTTCTGGTAGTGGTGGATGGCGTAGGTGTCGGGCGTGAGCTCCACTTTGCGCGAGTCGAAGACCTTGGGCGAGAAGTACTCCCGCGGCAGGATATAGACCGCCTCGGAGAGGTCTTTGCGTTTCAGCGCCTCGAGCCCCCCCCCGTCTATTTTCACGATGGGCTTCAGTTTCGGAATCTGCTCCTGCATGATCTCGGGCAGCATCCGGATATCGTACGAGCCGTCCTCGCGGACGAACCGGCGCCCCTCGTAGTAGTCGAGGCACTGCTTCACCCAGTCGCACCCTTTCTCGGCGCCCAGCACGGCGGCTTCGATCGTCCCGGCGGTCTCGGCCCCCGCGAAGTAGGGCAGGTCCAGCAGCGGGTCGAAGCTCCGGAGCACTTCGACGTCCGAGTCGAGGTAGATGCCCCCGTAGTTGTAGAGGGCGTAGAAACGGATGTAGTCGGCGGCAAAGGCGTATTTCTTCGCCTCGAAAGCCTGCTTCACCCAGGGGGAGGATTCCAGGTCGAAGCGTTTCGTGTCCCAGAGCACGACCTCGTAGTCGGGCAGGTGTTTTTTCCAGCTTGCGAGACACTTCTCGATCTTGGCCGGATAGGGGTCTCCGCTCAGCCAGCAGAGGTGGATTTGCTTGGGGATCATGGTATCAGGGTTTTCATTTCGGTCATTACTTTTTGCATCTGCCGCTCCCACGAGAGCGAGCCTTCGATCGTCCTGCGGATGTGCTCCGGCGTGCGGTCCGCTGTGTCGAGCCAGTCGGCGAGGGCCGCGATGTCGAGCGGCGAGTCGTCGGCGGGGGCTTTCAGGACATAGGGCATCGCGTCGAAGTCGCTGTCCCGCTCGGAGTAGACGAACGGAATGCCCCGCGCGGCATATTCGCGGTTTTTGAGGCTTTTGAGGCTCTCGATGCCGTTACGGTGGCGGGCGAGGCTCGCCACGCCCATGTCACACCATGCGAATTCGGCGTCGAGCGCCGCGCCCGAACGGGGTCCCGTGATCTCGACGTATTTGCCGAGACCGTATGCCGCGATGCTGCGGGCGTAGCCGTCGATCAGGCCGGGCATGCCGTCGCCCACGATCCGCAGTTTTACGATCCGGTCGTGCGGTGCGGCGTAATAGTTTTTCAGCCCCTCGATCACGCGGTCGAAGCCGTGCCACGGGTGGATGTTGGCCAAAGCCAGCAGCCGCACCTCGCGGGCGATGGCGTGCACCTCGGTTTTGAGGGGTATCGTGCCGAAGTCGATGCCGTTGGAGATGCGGACGGTCTTCTGCCCGAAAATCTCGGCATCGTCGGAAAAGGTGACGATGCGGTCGACCTGCCGGGCCAGGCTGCGGCGGAACATCCGGTCGACCTGCAGCTGGATTTTCTCCTTCCTTCCGGCCTCGCGGAACTCCGCGTCGTAGGGGTAGGTGGGGATTTCGAGCGCGATGCGCACCCCGAGCCGGCGCACACGGCGCAGCCAGCCGACCAGCAGCGGATTGGCGTTCAGGTCGTGGCGGATGTAGAGGAACCGGACCCCCTCGCGGCGGATGTAGTCGGTGATGTCGGCGTAGGAGATGCGTTTGAGCAGCTTGGCGCGGAGCCCGCTCCCGAACGTGCGGATCACGGCGTCGCCCGCCATGCGGCGCTGCGTGCCGTCGGCGTCGATCTCCAGGTGGCACAGCGCAATGTCCACGCCGTTGCGCCGGAGGGCTTCGCACTGGGCGAAGATCTTCTTCGAGATGCCGCTGTGGGCCGAGAATCCGTGGAATACGATGAACAGTCCCTTCATGGCAGTCTATTTTCCGGGCCGCAGGCGTGCGGCGAGTTCTTTGAGGTTGTACGCTCCGCTCAGCTGGAGGTATCCCAGCCAGATGACGAGGGCGACGGCGCATTTCGCCGCCAGCGACGGCAGGTGCGGCGGCGTTTCGGGAAGCAGCCACGCGATGCCGGCCAGCGCCAGCGAGAGAATTGCCGTGAGCAGCAGCGGCTGCAGGAGGCTTTTCCAGAAAGGGCCCCATTTCATCCGCAGGGTGAGACAGAACAGCGCATGGTAACACTGCACGAAGTTGACGGCGAACGAGATGCAGATGGCCCACGCCACGGCTTCGAGCGTCCCGAACGCGAAGATGCCCGTGCAGATGGCCGCGACGTTGAGCGTTGCCGAGAAGAGCCCGCAGATGAAGAGCATCCGCGTGGCATTGGCGGCCTGAAAGATCGAACCCGACGTGGACATCACGATCTGGATGCCGACCGAGAGGGCCAGGATGCGGAACGCCGGCACCGAGGGCATCCACTGGTTGCCGAAGATGATGAGCACCAGCTCCTCGGCCGTGAACCACAGCACGGCCGACAGCGGCAGGCCGATAAAGGCCAGCAGGCGAATCACTTTCAGATACGCTTCACCCAGTTTCTTTATGTCGTGCTGCATCTGCGCGAAGACGGGGTGCATGACCGGCGAGATGACGAAAGCGATGTTTTGCAGCGGCATCATCATCAGGCGGTACGACTTGTCGTAATAGCCCAGGTCCGAAAGGCTCATGTAACGTCCCATCAGCAGTTTGTCGAGGTTGCGGCTGAAGAAGTTCAGCAGCTGGAACGAGAACTGGTAGGCCGAGAACGAGAAGACTTTCGAGAGGGCTTCGCGCGCGGGCTTCATCCGCAGGCGGACGGGATATTCGCGGTAGTTGATCGCGAAGAGCATCACGCTCGAGAAGACCGGGTTGATCGTCAGGGCGTAAATACCTGCTCCGGCATAGGCGGCAATGATGCCCGCGGCGCCTCCGACGACCTGCACGGCGAGCGAGCGCACGGCGGCGAACCGGAAGCGTTTGTCTTTCATCACCAGCGAGTTGGGGACGATGTTCGCCGTGGCGAAGAGGAGGTTCAGCGAGAGTATGCGGCAGATGTCGCGCAGTTCCGTCGAACCGTCGTAGAACGAGGCGATCAGCCCCGAGGCGGCGAAGAAAAGCAGGGCGATGACCGCCGCCGACCAGATCGTGAGCGAGAAGATGCTGCTCAGGTCGCGGCGCGAGAGGTCGCGGTGCTGGATCACCGCGGGGCCGATGCCCAGGTCGCTGAAGATGGCGAAGAAGGCGATGATGACCGTGGCGATGTTCACCACGCCGAACTCTTCGGGGGTGAACAAGCGCGAGAGCACCGCCGTCACGAGGATCGTCACCACGACGCCGGCATATTTGGCGACCGAGGTGTAGAAGACTCCCGAGGCTAACTCGCGCCCTACGGACCGGGGTTGTTTATCGTCGTTCTGCGTCATGCAATCGGGTGTAAAGTTGTCCGTATGCGGCGGCGATCTGCGGCAGGCGGAGGTGTTCGAGGGCGTATTCGCGGTTCCGTTCGCCGTGCCCTGCGGCGGTGAGCCGGACCGCTTCGGCCAGCGCGCGGTCCACCGATGCGGGGTCCGCGGCGTCGAAGACCGGGTTTCCGGTGGCCGTCAGCATTTCGCCGATATTGCCCGCTGCGGGGCCTGCGACCACACGTCCGAACGTGAGGGCTTGCGGCACGTTGCCCGAGTTGAGGATGTCGGTGCGCTGGATGAAGACCACGTCGGCGGCCGTGAAGTAGGCCGGCAGGTCGGCGTCGGGGATCAGCCCCTCGGCCGAGGTGATGCGGCAGCGGAACAGCCTTTCGGCGGCGTGCGCCCCATAGTAAAGCAGCCGGGTGGCGAATCGTTTCAGCCCCCGTCGGTGCGATCCGCTGCGGGTGTAGGGCCACAGGCGGGGCGCCAGCAGGAATTTTCGCGGAACGCGCAGGCGGCGGAACGCCCTCCACGTCAGTTTCCGCTCGAAGGGGTGGCGGAACGCTCCGAAAGCCAGCACGACGAAACTGTCGGCCGGAATGCCGAGCCTTTGCCGGGCCTCCCCGCGGGTGATGTCGGGACCATAAATGCCCTCGTAAATGTGGTGCGGAATCACGACGTGAATTTGCCGCGAATCGGGGTATTTCGCCCGGAACTGACGGAGGCTGAAATCTCCCAGATGAACCATCGCGTCGGCGTAGTCCCCGATCAGCCGGTAGGCTTCGCAAACCCGGTCGTCGCCTTTGTGCGGCAAGGTGTTGTGGCGGGTGTAGACGATCGGGATTCCCCGCTCGCGGAGCATGCGGAGCCGTTCGCGGAGCTCCGCGACCTGCCCCGGCGAGGGGTAGCTCCAGCCGAACAGCTCCTCGGGCCACTGGAAGTGGACCAGGTCGTATGCCGCGGCGTTGTTCCAGAACTCGTCGACCGAGCAGACGACCTCGAAGCCGCAGGCACGGATGCCCTCGGCGAGCAGCCGGACAAAGGGGTTGTCGCTGAGTCCCGAAGATTTATAGACGATCAGTACTTTCATTTCAAACCCGGACCCACTCCTTTTTTTCGAAATCGTAACGTTTCACGACGCGCGCGGGGTTGCCCACGGCCACGGTATAGGGCGGTATGTCCTTGGTGACGACCGATCCGGCGCCGATCTGGCACCGTTCGCCGATGGTGACGCCGGCCATGATCGTCGAGTTGGTCCCCAGGTGGGTGTAGTCGCCCACTTTCACGGGCCGCAGCATCAGCGGCTGGAGGTTGGGGTCCTGCGTCACGTCCTCGTAACCGTGGATGAGCCCCTGCACGGAGACGTGCTGTCCCAGAAAGACGTAACGGCCGATATCGACCGGCCCGACCACCACCGAACCCACGCCCACGCGCGAGCCCTCGCCGATCCGGACGTCGCCGGCGCCGTTGTTGACCACGGCGAAATCCTCGATCTGGGCATCCCGCTCCAGCACGAAGCGGTGCCAGGGGAAGATGTCCGCCCGGGCATGGGAACATATCTTCGATCCTTTTCCCGCAGGGTGCAGCAGCGGGCGCAGCAGCCGCAGCCACCAGCGCGGCCGGGGCCGTTTGGACGGGGTGAGCAGCCACAGCGCCAGACGGCGCAGGCGGGGATTTTGTTTTATCTTTTCGATCATCGTTCGGTCGTGTTTGAGTTTATGGGACCCAGTTCGCGGTAGAGCGCCAGCAGTTTCCGGGCCGTCTGCTCCCATGAGAAGAATTTCACCCGTTCCAGTCCGTAGGCGATTTTTTCGGCCCGGTAGGCGTCGTCGGTTTCGAGCCGCAGGAGGGCGTCGGCAATGGCTTCCGGCGAGGTCGGGTCGACGAGGATGGCTCCCGGGCCCGCGATCTCGGGAATGGCCGAGGTGTTCGACGTCACGACGGGCGTGCCGCAGGCCATCGCCTCGAGCTGGGGGATGCCGAAACTCTCGCGCAGCGAGGTGTAGAGGAATGCCGAGGCGCCGTTGTAGACGGCCGGGAGGTCGCCGTTGGGGATATATCCCGGCAGGCGGAGACGCTCCATCAGCTCCGGCTGGCCGATCTGCTGCAAAATGGACTCCGCGGCCTGCACCGTGAGGTCCGCGACCAGCAGCGGCAGCGGATGTTCCGAGCGGCGCACGTATTCGGCATAGGCGCGCAGGGTTCCCGGGGTGTTCTTCTTGGGGTCGGTGTTGCCGAGGAAGAAGAGGTATTCCGCGTCGGGGAGGTAGCGTTTCGTGACCTCCGCGGTGTCGTCCATCGGCCGGAACCGGGGGTTGTAGCCGTTGTGGATGGCCATGATCCGTTCGGGATCGAGGCCGAGGGCTGTGCGGATGCGGTCGCATTCGAACTGCGATACGGTGATGATCCTGCGGCACTTGGGCAGGATGCGCGGCACCACGAGGCGGCGGTACTGGCGTCCTAACGACTGGTAGAGCGACGAGTTGCGCCCGGCCTGCTTTTCGAGGAAGATGATGTCGTGGAGCGTCACCACCAGCGGCGTCGATCCCCACACCGGGGCGGTGTTGCTCGTGCAATGCAAAAGGTCGGGCTTCACGCGCGCCACGGCCCGCGGCAGGGCCCACTGCTCCCACAGCGGGTACGACGGGCAGCGCAGCGTGACGATGTGCACGTTGGGCGTCTCCTCGAGACAGCGGTCGGGACCGTCGCCCACGAAGATGAAATATTCGTTTTCGGTGTCGAGCCGTTGCAGGCAGCGGATGGTTTCGAGCGCCACGAAGTCCATGCCGTGTTTGTTGGGGCGGAAGATGCGCTGCGCCTCGATGGCTATTTTCATGCGTCCGGGTCTGTTTTATCCGGCGCGGCGTCGGCCGCTCCGGTGTGTCGGGTATGGATGAATTTATCCTTGGTTCCGCCGAGGCGGAAGAGGTTGGCGGCCGTGAGCAGCACCAGCACCGGAACGCGGCGCAGGGCGCGTCCCAGCTTGGCGTCGGTCTGCGCGTCGGGCAGGGCCAGGGCCAGCGCGAAAAGCATCAGCACGAGGGCGATCCACCATTTTATGGAACCCCACGGGTCGAAGACGGTCATCACGACGGCCCACAGCGGCACCAGCCCGATGAGCAGCATCCGCGGGGGCAGGCACCATTGCAGCAGCTTGTCGCAGTAGTCGAAATTCCCCGAAAAGAGGGCTCCGGGAAAGTTCTTCACCGCCGAACCGAGGGCGTAGAACTGCGCCGCAATCCACCGCCGCCGCTGGTTATAATAGGCCTCCTCGCCCTGCACTTTCTCGTCGAGCACCTCCACGTCGTCCAGGTAGTCGATGTAGATGCGCTCCCGCAGGAGCAGCGCTTCGAGCTCCTTGTCCTCGCCCGAGGTGACGCATCGCCGGATGTTGGCGCAGAACCAGTCGTAGCGGAACGCCATGCCCGAGCCGATCAGCGCCGAGGAGAATCCCAGCGCCACGTGTCCGCGGCGGAAGATCGAGTTGTTGATCTCCTCGCCCGCAGCGTCGAGCACCGCGGCCGTACGGTGGGCCTGCACGGCCTCCACACCCGCATCGAAGACTTCGTTGAGACGGGCGATGAACTCCCCGCCCACGAGGTTGTCGGCGTCGAGGATCGCCACCGCATCGGCCGCATCGGGCCCCAGTTCCTCGACGGCGGCGGTCAGGGCTTTGGCTTTCGAACTGTTCTCGAATGTCACCTCGATCACCGTCAGGGGCAGTTTGCGCAGCTCCCCGAGCGTTGCGGGCTGCAGTCGGTCGGCGATCACCGCCACGCGGTGCAGTTCGGCGGGATACTCCTGTGCCAGCGCCGCCTGCGCCGTGCGGACGACGACCGCATCGGCTTTGTAGGCGGGGATCAGCGTCACGAAACGACGCTGTTTCCGGGCCGGGGGATAGGGCTCCCGCCGCCGCTGCATCGAGAACGCCGCGAAGACGAAAAGGTAGAGCACCGGGAGCAGCAGCGCGAAGACGAAGATCCAGTCTATGATGTTCACTATCATTCTTTTCCTGTTTTATGTCTCAGAAAGTCCCGTGCACCGCGCAGGACGGCCGCCGCCAAATCCCTGCGGCCGTGCAGCAGCGACGTGAGGACGCTTTTGGGAAGCGCCACCCCCAACTGGTAAACGACCGAGAGCCCCTGTGCGGCCCCGCGGCGGTTGCGGCGGGCGAACAGCAGGCGGTTGCGCGTGAGGTAATAGCTCCGCAGCGGGCTCTGGCGGCCCGTGGTGGCGCTCTCTTTGTGGAAGACCGTGGCCCGCGGGTCGTAGGCGATGCGGTAACCCGCCTCGCGGATGCGCACCGACCAGTCCAGCTCCTCGTAATAGAGGAAGTACTCCTCGGGCATCATTCCCGCCCGTTCGATGGCCTCGCGCCGCACCATCATCGCCGCACCGTGAGCGTAGGGCGTGTCGTGCGGGGTGTCGAACTGTCCGTTGTCCGGCTCGCCGAACCCGATGAGGGCATTGCGCAGGGTGATGCGCGTCAGGGGCGTGTATCCCGCGAACTGGATCGCCTGCGGAGGCTCCCAGAAGCGGATTTTGGGACATACGGCCCCGATCGCGGGATCGGCGTCGAGGGTCTCCGTGAGGAAGTGCAGCGTGTCGTCCGCGACCTCCGTGTCGTTGTTGAGCAGCAGCAAGCAGTCGCCCGTCGCGGCCCGGATGCCGAGGTTGTTGCCCCCGGCGAAGCCGAGGTTTTCAGTGCTTCGTATCGCAATTATCCCGGGATAACGTGCCCGCAGCATCGCCGCCTCGTCCCGCTCCGAACCGTTGTCCACGACGACGATTTCCATCGGCGTCGTGACGTGGCGCCGCAGCGAGTCGATCATCGCCGTGGTGACTGCGAAGCCGTTGTAGTTGACCGATATGACCGAGATGCGTACTTTCATGTCATTGCTGTTTTGCCATTGCCGACGGAAGCGCCGATGTCCTGTGCGGCCGCACGGCGAGCAGGTTTTTGGCCGGGATCGTGTGTTTCGCCTCCTCGGCCTCCGCCAGCTCCTTGTCGAAACGCGGCGAGAGGAAGATGAAGGCCATGCTCATATAGATAATGGCGCCCGTGGGGATTTGCCCCAGCACTTCGTTGGCGTAGGCCATCACCACGACGCCGGCGATGCCGGCCGTCAACGCCGCAACGAATCCTTTGAGTTGGGTGTTCCGGAGCCTGAAAAAGACCAGCCACGCGCCCCTCCCGAGCACGTACAGCAGGATGCCGGCGTGCAGCAGCAGCCCCACGATGCCCGTCTCGACCCAGATCATCACGAACCACGAGTCGGTCGGGACCTGCGACAGCGGCGCATCGGGGGCGAAGACCTTGGCCTTGCCGCCGCCGTGGCCCAGTCCCGCGCCGAAGGGTTTGCCGCGCATCAGCTCGCGCAGCCGGGCCTGGTTGTCCAGGCGCACCTGGAACGACGCGTCCTCGGTGTTGAAAGCGCTTCGGGCGCGCCGGATGATGGAGTTGCCCTGGCCGATGGTCGTGAATTTCAGGAAGCAGAAAGCCATGATAATCAGGAATACGCCCGCCACGACCATCCGGAAATTCCGCGACAGCATCACGAAGACGGCGTATCCCGCAAAAGGCACGGCCAGCGCGCTGCGCGTGCCGGAGATCAGCATGCCGTAGCAGGCCGCGGCGGCCACCGCCAGCATGTAGACCTTCATCCACGGATTGCGGTAATAGAGCGCCGAGATCGAAAAGACCACCATCGCCAGCCCCATGCCGGCGCCGAAATTCGCGGCGTCGCTGTACAACGAGAAGTAACGGACCCCGGTGTAGATGATATGGGTCGTGGCGCCTCCCTCGACGAAGAGCCAGTAGTTCTCCGCGGCGTTGAACCCGAGGTATTTCTGGGCGAGGGCTTTCCCGACGGCGATCAGCGTCAGCACCGACCACACGGCCAGCATCTGTTTCAGGTACTTGTAGCGGGCCATCGTGAGCTGCGTGAGCACCACGATCAGGAAGAAATAGAACGCCAGCGAACGGATGGCCATGGTCCACCCCTTGGGCGAGACGCTCTGGGGGTTGAAAAGCTCCAGCACACAGTAGATCATCCAGATCGCGGCGGCGAGGGTTAGTCCCGTCCCGGCGCGCCGCCATTCGACCCGGTGCACGAGGGCCTGCAGGATGAGCATCGCCAGGTTGAAGAACAGCGCGGCGTCGAGGATCACGCCGACCGGCGCCCCGTGGAGGAACTCGCGGCCGAGGTACATGATGAAGTAGTTGAGGACCAGCATTCCGAGCATCGAGAACGCCGGATTGCGCATCGACAGCCACAGGATGCAGAGTCCCGCGGGCAGCAGGGCGATCGCGGCTCCCGCCGGCAGCCCGAAGTGGGTGAAGGCGTAGGCGATGGCCGCCACGCCTCCGGCGAGCACCAATGCCACGAGTGCGCGCGAAATGCTCAGCGGAGCGGTTATGTTGCCGGTAAGCTGCATCGGGTTGCGGATATTCGGGACGGATTATTTGACCGCCGTGAAACCGAACTGACTGATCTGATAACCCAGCTTGCGCAGGCGTGTGTAGGGCGGGAGCAGGCCCGTGAAAGTCTGCACGACGTCGCGGCCCGCGCTGTTGAGGAACAGCGCCGTAGGCGCTTCGCCGGCCATTTCGACGCTCTTTTCGTAGAGCAGCTGGTCGGTCTCCTTCCACGTGCGGTTGGCCGGGGCCACCATGATGTTGAGCCCGGCGTTTTGCAGCAGCTCCTTCGGAATGGCGCTGTCGTCCAGCGGCGGGTATTCCACGATCACCACGTCGGCTTCGGCCAGCGGCGTTTCGCCTTCGGTGTCGTGTACGAACTCCTCCAGCCGCGAGGCGAGCAGGAACTCTTTCTGGTGGGAATCGAAATCCTTGTTCCACGACACGATGCGGACTTTCATGCCCGTTTCGCGCAGATAGGCCGCCAGGTGTCCGGCGAGCGTCGACTTGCCGTCGCCCTGCTCCGTGGAGAGGATGTTCAGCACGTTGGGCCGCAGCCGGGGATCGAAATAGTTGAGCACGGCGTTGCCCATGAACCGCGAAGCGATCTCGCGGTACTGCCGGGCGAAGCGCCGTTCGCCGAAGCGTCCCGGGCCCGGGAAGGCCCCGATGACTTTGCCGCCGGTGATACGCTCCGCGCGGATTTTGTCGCGCAGCGTGCGGTCGAGCAGTTCGAGCAGGATGAAGAAGCCGAGGATGAAGACGGCCGTGACGAAGAACGCCGCGGCGACCATCATCTTGCGTTTGGTCGGTTCTGCCGAGATGGGCAGCACGGGCGGGTTGATGATTTTGAGCGTCGCCGAGGTCATCTGCAGGTTCTTCTGCCGCAGGCGCGCCGTGTTGAGGGCCTGCAGCATGGCGAGGTACGACTGTTCGGTGAAGCTTATCAGGCGGTTCTTGCGTTTGAGCGTCGACCCGACCGGGGCATACTGCACGTAACGGTCGTCGAGCGACTTTTTCCACTCGTTCACCACCTCCATTTCGGCCTGCGACTTGGTCGAGAGCAGCACGGCGTCGAGCCACTGCTGGATGAGCGCCCCCGTGGCGATGCCCTCCTTGGTGTACTGCTGGCTGGCGATGGCCGAGGTGAGGTTGCGCAGGCTGTCGGTCTCGCGGTTCATCTGCACCTGCAGCCGGCTCACGTCGACGGGCTGCCGGACGGGCTGCCGGCCCGATGCGGGGTCGGGAATGAACGCCTCGGCCGCCGTGATCTGGGCCTGGAGGTCGCCGATCTTGTGCAACTGTTCGACGAATGCGGCGTTGTTGCGGAAGATTTGCAGCTCCTCGAGCTGCGCCTCGATCTTCTGGCGCAGCGACTCCGAACTGTTGAGGTTCAGGCGCGTCTCCTCGTAGCGCAGCTCGAAGTCGCGCGAGAGGATGGCGATGTGCTTGGTCTGCTCGTCGTAGTTGATGATGAGGTTTTCGACGCTGTAATCGCGCAGCGAATCCTCCTGCTCGCGCAGTTCGTGGCCCACGCGGGCCAGCTCCTGTTCGAAGAAGCGGATGACGTCGTTGGTCTCGCCGAAGCGCAGCTCCTTGTACTGCTCGACGAACTCGTCGTTGAGCAGCTCCAGCGTGTTGTAGACCACCCCGGGGTCGTCGTTCTCGTAGCTTATCTCGAGCATGTCGCTGTTGGCGATGCGCCGGACCTCGATGCGGCTCAGCGCCTGGTAGCTGTAATAGCGGTGGGTCCAGTGGAACAGTCCGTAGACGTGGTTGCCGTGCTCGGCGACCTCGTAGTCGAGGAGTTTGCGGAAGGTCTTGTCCTCGCTCGTGCGGTCGATCAGGTCGAGCACCTCCTGGGGCGTGTGGGCCACCTCGCTGCGGTAGTTGCGGGCGTAGATGTAGTTGTTGTCCTCATCCGGGTTGCCGTGCACCATGTTCCGGGCGTAGAGGCGCAGCGAAACGTTGTGCAGCGTCGACTGCGATTTGATGATGTTGATGAGGTTGTCCATCGCGTTGTTGATGATGTTCCAGTCCTGACGCGATCCCTCGCCGTTCTCGAGGTCGTAGCCCGACACGATACCCGTATAGATGGTCGTGGTCGAGCGGTAGTACCGGGACTGGCGCCCCATGTAGACATAAACCAGCAGCGCGACCAGCACCGGGCAGACGATCAGCCACCATTTGATGCGGAAGAGGAATTTCAGGATATAGGCGATGTATGTTGTCATAAGCGCGGCGGTTTAACGGGTGGAATTGGTCGGCTGGCTGATGATCGGGGTCTTCGAGAGCACCTCCAGCTGCAGCAGGGCCTTGTTGAGCAGCGAACGGGTCTGTTCGTACTCCCTGACGGCCGAACTCTCGATGCTCTTCTGGCGGCTGAGCGTCTGGGCGTCGATCTTGCCGTTCACGAAGTCCGATTCGGCGGCGGTGTACTGGGCCTTGGCGGCCACCATCGACCGGGCCGAGGACTCCAGCAGCGAGAGGTTTTCGACGGCCGAGGTGTAGGCCTCGATGATCTTCAGGCAGATTTCGTCGTACCAGCTGTTCATCTCGTACTCGATGCTCTCGAGCCGCTTGCGCTGCTGTTTGATGCGGTTGCGGCGGTTGAAAATCTCGTCGAGCGGCAGCGAGATGCCCGCGCCGACGGTCCACCACGCCTGGGAGGTTCCCGTGACGTTCTGGATGATCGGGAGGTTTATATCCTGGTATATCTGGCTGTTGACGTCCGTCGAGCCGTAGCTGTACTGGGCGTTGAGTTTGATGTTTTTGAGCCACGAGCGGCGCAGGGTTTTGATCTCGCGCTCCTCCTGTTCCTTGGTCGAGGCGAACTGGTTGACCTGCGGCGACCGCTCGCGGGCGTTTTCCAGCAGGACGTACAGCGGCGGCAGGTGGAGGTTGATATAGGTCTCGGCCGACGTGCGCGCCAGGTCGGTATAGTTCGTATGGGGCGTTGCGGCCGGGAGGCTGTCGGCGGCCTGCGAAGCCGGAGCCTGGGCCCGGAGCAGGACCGGGAACGTCAGCAGGACGGGTAGGAGCAGGATTTTTTTCATAGTCTAAACGTTTTCTTTCTGGATGAACGCCGTGAACGTCCGTAAAATAATCTTCAGGTCGAGCCACGGCGACATCTCCCGGGCATAGCGGATGTCGAGCTGCTTGCGCTGCTCGGGCGAGAGCTTGCCGGCGTGTCCGCGTTTTTCGACCTGCCACAGTCCCGTGAGGCCCGAGGGGCACATGAAGCGTTCGATATACTCGTCGCTGGTCAGGCGCTCGGCCTCGTAGAGCGGCAGCGGGCGGTTGCCCACCACCGACATGTCGCCGCGCAGGATGTTGAACAACTGCGGCAGCTCGTCGATGCTGTATTTGCGCAGGAAGCGCCCCAGCCGTGTGATGCGCGGATCGTTCTCGATCTTCACGAAGGCATTTTCCTGCTCGGTCTCCACGATCTGGTGGTGTTCCTCCTCGGGGATGGCGAAGTCGTCGGCGAACAGCATCCCGTTTTCCATGTCGTCGAGCAGTTTCTTCATCTCCTCCTCGTCGAGCGATATCTTGGCGGCGTCGGCGTCGGGTTCCTCCTCGGCGGCATACTGGTTCAGGTCGCTGAGCTCTTTGAGCCGGCGGTCGGCGTCGCTGCGCATCGAGCGGAATTTCAGGAAGTCGAAGACCCGGTAGTTGCTCCCCACGCGCTTCGATTTGTAGATCACCGGTCCCGGACTGTCCAACTTCACGGCGACGGCCACGACGATCAGCAGCGGCGAGAGCACGAGGATCGCCCCGAGCGACGCCGCGATGTCGAACGTGCGCTTCCAGAGCGGCATGCGGAACATCTTCACCTCCCCGCCCTGCCCTGTCGCCGGCTTGTGCGAGAAGGAGTAGTCGGTGATGAACTGCACGGTGCGGAGGAAATCCTCCGCGGAGATGTCGCCCGTCACGGCGCTGTTGACCCCGGCGCGCAGGTAACTGCGGCGCTGCGCGTCCTCGAGCGGCGCCGAGGCGATCAGGATGATCCCCGTCCCGGGAAACTGCGACCGCAGGAAGCGGATGTTGCCGCTGTCGGTCTTGGTGTCGCGCTGTTCGTAAAGGATTACGGCATGGTCGGCATGCAGGGCCGTCAGGGCCTGCGCCGCAGACCTGATGTCGGCGACGATGCGCATTTTTCCGCCGGTGAGTTCGGCGAAACGGGCCGTGTGGTCGCCTCTGCCTTTGATATAGATGACCGGGTATTTCAATCCAGAATCTTTTTGATGCGTATTTTGAGCTCCATCGGGTTGAAGGGTTTGACGATATAATCCTCGGCGCCTTCCTCCAGCAGGCGGATGCGCTCCGTGGTGCTGTCCTCGCTGGAGAGCATCACGACGGGTATCCCGCGGAAAAGTTCGTTGTGTTTGAGGTAGTGGAGGAACTCGTCGCCGCGCATTTCGGGCATGCGGATGTCCGAGATGATCAGGTCGGGGAAATGCCCGTTCTGCATCCATGCGAGAGCTTCGACGGGGTTTTGCTTGTACATGCAATCGTACTCCCCGTGAAGGTATGCATACAGGATTTTGGCGATCTGCTCTTTGTCGTCGACGATCAGTATGGATTTTTTGTTCATGTGGTATAAAACGTATTACGTCCCGCGCGAATGTAAAAGTAATAAATAAATCCGGAAAGCGGTTTGTCCCGTCGCATTTTAATATTTTGCAAATATCGGTAAAAAAAATGAATTTTTAACAATTTCGAAGCGATAAGCCCACAAAAACGGTCTGTTTCGATAGATTTTTGTCGCCGGGCGGGTTATTTCCGAAATTTTTGGTATTTTTGTACCAATCTCCTCACTCCGTTTTCCGGAAAGAGCTTTCCGCATGTGCGGTCGTAAAACGAAAGTGGACGATAAAAGGCCGGATGTGATAACCTTCCGGGCGGTCTCTTCGGACGGAAAACTCCGGAAACGGGGCGTCTCCGCCTGCGAGGTAAAAATGAACTTATGAACCGAAACAACGTGATCAAACCGGGCTGGGTGCTGCTGTGCTTCTGCATGCTGTTGGCGCCTTTGTTCGTTCGTTCGCAGGAGACGCCGGGGCGCGAGAGCATCCTGATTATCTCGTCGTACAATCCCGATACGCGCCGCATGGCGAGTTTCATCACCGAATTCGAACAGCAGATACTGGCTTCGGGCATCCCGTGCGACATCTATATCGAGACGCTCGAGAGCAAGGGCATTGCCGATGCCGCGCTGTGGATGTCGCTGATCGACAACATGATTACCCGTTACGAAAACCGTTCGCTGCGGGCCATCGTGCTGTTGGGGCAGGAGGCGTGGGCCTCTTTCGTGTCGCTGGGCCGCATTCCCGATGGGGTCATGTGTTTCAGCGGTTTCGCCAGTTCGAACGGCGTGATGCTTCCGCCGCCGCCCGATTCGTTGCAGACGTGGATGCCCCGTTCGGTCGAGTACCAGGGTATGACCGACAGCCTGAAAACGGTCGGAGGCATGCTCAACCGGTACAATATCCGGCGCAACGTCGAGCTGATCCGCTCGCTGTATCCCCAGGTCGAAAACATCGCCCTCATCACGGACAACACCTACGGCGGCATTTCGCTGCAGGCCCTCGTGCGCGAGGAGTGGAAGAACTACCCCGACCTGAACCTGGTCCTCGTGGACAGCCGGGATGGCGATGAGGCGGTGCACGAGACGTACGCTTCGCTGCCGCCCCGTTCGGCCGTGATGCTCGGCACGTGGCGCGTGGGCAGCGACGGGGAGTATTTCATGCAGCGTTCGCTGAACGAACTGGTCCAGAGCAATCCCCGCATCCCGGTCTTTTCGATCACCCGCACGAGCATCGGCGACGTGGCCATCGGCGGTTATGTCCCCGAGTACGAGAACGGCGCCCCGCTGATCGCCGCCCAGATCAAAAAGTACTACGATACGGGCAAGGTCGACGACGTGCATTTCCATACCAGCAAGAACATCTACCTCTTCGATTCGCGCAAACTCAAAGATTGGAAAATCGCCGAATACGCCCTTCCGAAAGGCAGTGTGGTGGAGGATGCGATGGCTACCAAGCTCTCGAAATACTCCCATTACATCGAACTGCTCGTATTGGGCATCCTGTCGCTGGTCCTGCTGCTGCTGTTCGTGACGTGGCTGCTGCTGCGTGTGCAGCGGCTCAAACGCACGCTCGAGGAGCGCGAGGAACAGTTGGTCGTGGCCCGCGAGAGGGCCGAGGAGTCGGACATGCTCAAATCGGCGTTCCTGGCCAACATGAGCCACGAGATCCGTACGCCGCTCAACGCCATCGTGGGCTTCTCGTCGCTGATGCAGAGCGAGGAACTGTCGCAGGAGGAGCGCGCCGAGTACTGCGCCATCGTGGTGAACAACTCCGAGATGCTGCTCACGCTGCTGAACGACATCCTCGACATTTCGTCGCTCGAATGCGGCAAGATCCGGTTCAACTACGCGTCGGAGGAGATCGTGCAGCTTTGCCAGCACGTGCTGATGACCACGGCCCATACGCGCCAGGAGGGAGTCGAGGGGCGCCTCGAATGCGCTGTCGATTCGTTCATGCTCACCACCGACGCCCACCGCCTGTCGCAAATCCTGATCAACCTGCTGACCAATGCCGGCAAATTCACCTCCGAGGGCAGCATCACGCTGGGCGTGGTGGTCGACGAGGAGCACAACGAGGTGCTCTTCTCGGTGACCGATACCGGCCCGGGCATCCCGCTCGACAAGCAGGAGATGGTTTTCAACCGCTTCGAGAAACTCGACGGCAACAAGAAGAAGGGCACGGGCCTGGGCCTGGCCATCTGCCGCCAGATCGCCATGATCGTCGGGGGCCGCATCTGGGTCGACCCGACCTATACGGGCGGTGCGCGTTTCATCTTCGCCCATCCCATCGGCCTCGACTCCGGTCGGGAGAACCGCGAGGGGGGGGGGATTTTGACTATCTGAGCAGCGCCAGCCCCTCAATTTAGCCCTTGGCCCCGATTGATCCGGGAGGCGGAAATACAAGCTGAAAAGGACCCTGTGGAGGGTCCTTTTCTTGTGCTTTTTCGCCGGAAGTCAGGGGCGTGCCTGTTCGATCGCCTCCTGTAGCAGGCGTTTGTTCCGGCTGTTGCGGCGGGACGGGAAGACGGAAGGCCGCCTGTCCATGTTGCCGACGCTGTTGATCCACACCTGCCCTTTGTCGAATACGACGAACAGCTGTTCGCCCCACGAGAACATCCCGCCCGGGGTGTGGCCCACGAAACAATCCTCTCCGGCGTGGTCGGGCGCCCATTCGTGTTCCCGGCAAAGCCGCTCGATCGCCGGGTAGAGTTCCGCGGGCGGGAGCGCCGTGCGGACGGGGGTGAAAAAGAGTTTCCGGTATTGGCGCCGGATCAGAAGCGCGGCGAGCAGCAGCGGGAGTATGCCGATCCAGAACTCCGGATTCAGGCCGCCGCTCATCGGGGCGGGCGAGTGGTCCATGGAGATGACGGCTATCCAGAAAAACATCGGGACGTTCACCAGGAAGAACGGGGTTCCGTAGTGGGTCAGCGCCCAGCTCGTAGTCAGGGGAATGCGCTTGTGACGCAGTACGAAAGCGGCGAAATCCGCTTTGCGCTCCCGGCGGAAGAACAGCCGCAGGAACAGCATTTCGAGCAGCAGACCGGCTCCGATCGCCAGCAGGGGGCCGTAGTCGCGTATCCATCCGGTGCGGATGCGGCCTATTTGCAGCGTATGTTCCAGCGGATAGGGCTTGCCGCCGAATGAAAGGTTTTCCGCCCGGAGCAGGTACTTGCCGTCCCGGTCGGCATGGGCGAGGAACGTGAACGTGTATTGCGCCTCGCCGTTGCGGACCTGCGATCCGCTGCTGATCGGGCGGCATCGGAGCCCCGGGGCCGCGATGGCCGGTTCCTTGTTGTCGGGGCGGACCGGGCAGGTCAGCGTGATGAAGAAATCCTCTTTCGGGCCGGGCTTTTCGGGGCGCAGTTCGATCCGGCAGGCAACCTCCTGCGGACTGCCGATCGCCGGCAGGACCCGCACGACGGCATCGGGCGTCACATACTCCCGTCCGTCCTTTTTGATGCCGGCCGCGGGGAGTTCGACCGTCCCTTCGCCGGCGAAACGTATCCGGTAGCGGAACCCTTCGCCGGAGCTGGAGCTCTTCCGGCCGTTTTCGAACGTGCTGCTGCTCCCGCGCCACGGCAGGGGGCCTTTGACCACCTCGATCCGCGCGTCGAACGCCGGGGGCGAGACCGAGTCGAACGGAATGCGACTCTTGTAGTAGAGGTCGTACTCCTGCCCGGCGCGGATGCCTCCGCCGAGCGTGTCCATCTCCATGTAAAAAACGGCGTCGGCGGATTGTGCCGCCGCGCCGTTTACCGATAGCAATGCGAAGAGAAGCCAGAAAAGGCGTTTCATCTTATTACGCCTCGCTCTTGGAGTACTCCGAGAACTCGCAGCCGAAACGCTCGACCATCATGTTGTCCATCTCGTCGGCCCGGAACGCCAGGTTGACGATGTTCTGCCGGATCGTCTCCTCGGACTCTTCGGTGATGTCCGAGAGGTGGATGCGGTAGGCGATGTAAATCTGGCGCCCCTCGATGCCCAGCTTGTAGGGGCCGAAGTCCTCGCTCAGCATGTAGTCCAGCACCGGCTCCACCTCTTTCTTGGGCAGCAGGTTGATCGGCGAGGTCGAGAAGAGGTAGTCGCCGTCGTAAACGAAGATGCGGATTTCCGAACTGCCTTTGTGGAACAGCCACGAGTCGTAGCCGTCGCGGGCCAGGATGGGGTTGATGCCCATCTGCGCGATGGCGCTCTCCACGAACTCCGCGAGCGGCGACGCGTCGTGTTCGTCGAAGACCCCGTCGGGCAGCTTGTCCCCGCACGAGGGGCAGAATTCCTCCTCTTCGGCGATCAGTTCGTCGCAGCTGCCGCACTGCACCTGGAAGACCGTGCGGTCGAGTTCGCCGACCGACTCGAGGAGTTTGCGCAGGCTCTCGACGCGGATGCCGAATCCCATGTTGTCGGCCTGCGTGAATTTGCTGACCGTCACGCCCACCACCTCGTTGCGTTCGTTGAGCATCGGACCGCCCGAATTGCCGGGGTTCACCGCGGCATCGGTCTGGATGTAGTATTTGCCGCTGACGAGCTGCTTGGGCGACGACACCGAACCTTCGGTGACGGTGAACGGCATCCCGTAAGGGTAGCCCGCCACATAGACCTTGCCGCCGATGGCCAGCGAGTCGTCGCCGGCCAACTGCAGTTCGGGAAGCGACGAGAAGTCGCCGTCGACCGCGAGCAGGGCGATGTCGAGCGCGGGATTGACCAGCACGACCTTTCCCAGGTAGGGATTGCGGTCGTTGTCGTGTACGGCGACCGTGCGGAAACCTTCGACGACGTGGTAGTTGGTCACGAAGAGGTCGTAGTTTTTCAGGTAGAAACAGCTGCCCGAGCCTCCGGCGTGGGTCACTTTGAATACCAGCTGATAGATATTGTTTTGTTCCATTGTCTTGCGCTTTACGTGTCGTTACTCCTGTTTGCCCATGGCCTGTTCCATCATCTTCTGCTGGAATTCGGTCGCCAGGCGCATGTACTCGGCCATGTCGCCCCGCATCATCGCCTCCTGCATTTTGGTCTGCATGTCGGCTATCTGCGACTCCATCGCCGAAGCCAACTGCTGCATCTGTTCGGCCGCTCCGGCCATCGCTCCCGTCATCGCTTCGGCCAGCCCCGTCATCGCGTCGTCCTCGTCCTCCGCGTCCAGTTCGCCCTCCATGATGTTGTCCAGCGCTTCGTAGAGGATTTCCGAAGCCTCTTCCATCGGCTTTCCGGCCGAACGCTCGAGCGCCCGCGACACGAGGGCGTTCAGGTCGTCCTGCACGTCGTTGTAGAAATACATCTCGTAGAACTTGTAGAGGATGCGCACGGCGCTGCGCTCGTAATTCTCGGCCTGGATCGCCTCGGTGGCCTCGTTGTAGACATCTTTCATGTTCTCCTGCACGTTGTTGAGCGACGAGCGGCGTTTGGTCGAGATCAGCGTGTCGACGAAGTAGAGGTCCTGCGCCAACTCCTCGCGCGGTGCGGCGAGCAGCTTTTCGAGGAACGCCTTGCCCTTGGCCACCAGTTCGGCCACGGGGAGCTCCTTGTCCATGTCGTCCACGGCTTTCTCCAGTTCGTTCATCAGTTGTCCCTGCGGACGGGCGAAGTAGGCGATCTTGTAGAACGCCGTGTCGAGCACGTTCCAGGCATAGCCGTAACGGCGTTCGGCGGCGTATTCGGCCAGCGCGTCGAGCGTCTCGCGGCAAACCTGCCGGACAGCTTCGCAGACGCGGTCGGTCTCGGCGTCCGAATAGGGCGTGATACGGGGCTCGTAGGTGCGCCTGGCCCCGAATTTCGAACAGAACTCGTCATCGTAGCGGTCTCCGACGTGGCAGATGTTGCGCAGCACGAAATAGAGCTTGTGCGGGTGGCTCTGGGCCATCGCGCATTCGTACTCCATTTTGAGCAGGTCGCCCTCCTTGCGGAAGCGGGGCAGCATCAGGCGGTTGATATTCAGGTCGGCGACCTGCCGCAGCATCGCTACGCGGCCCTTCTCGGGGATTTCCAGGAAATCGGCGCTGATGTGCATCCGACCGTCGCCGATCCGGATGTTGACCAGGATCGAGCCGTGGGGAATGCTGAACTCCGTGCCGTCGGCGTTGCCGTATTTGGCCCGGAACCCGGGATTCAGGTGGTCGAGGAGCAGGTGGAAAGCCTCGAGGTGCTTGCCCTCGCCGTAGCGCTCCACACTCTGCTCGAGGAGCTCCGTGTTGACCTTGCTCTGCGTCGAGTCGAGTACGGGAGCTACGAAAATCGGTGTCTGTTTCATGGGTCGGTATTTAGTTGTCTTCGATGGAGAGGCTTCCGTCGGGGTTGACGGTCGCCTTTCCCTCGTAATAAATGATCGATGTCTTGCCGGCGCTGCTCTCGGTCTCCTTGCCGTCCTCGGTGAAGCGGATCGTGAACGACGCGGTCTGCCGGCCCATCACCTTGTTCCGGTTGTAGTGCTCCATGCCGGCCGGGACCTCTTCCTCGATTTCGTAACGGCCCACCGATTTGAACGTGTGCCCTTCGGGCAGCATCGTCTTGGCCTGGGCGATCTGCGCGGCGATGGTCTCGGGCGAGAGTTTGCCGAGGTCGATGCCTGCGGTGGTCTCATACTCCGGCGATTCGAACACGCTCTGCACTTCGCGCAGGTCGGTCGGTTCGACACCCGAGAGGTAGTAGCTCTGCGAGAAGGCCTGGTTGTCCTTGTTGACCATCTTCACGGTGACGAGGCCGAGGTCGTTCGACAACTCGCCCATCTCGATGAAAGAGACCGAATAAATTTTGAACCGCTCGCCGTCCACGCTCTTTCGGGTCAGTTCGATGGCTTTGGCGTAACTTTCCGCTTCGTCGGCGGGATTGCCGGTGATTGCATTGCAGGAGACGGCGCACAGGGCCGCGATAGCCGTAATCAGGCTGTAAAAATTCTTTTGCATGGTATATTATTCAAAGATAAGAAAATTCGGTCAGATAGTGCCGGATGCGGGCTCTTTTTTCCCGCGTCGACGGATTTATTTGCCGAGCAGGGCGCGGAAGTCTTCGTAGGCCTCCTGGTTTTCGAAAAAGTCGGTGCGCAGGATGATGTGGTCGTCGACGGTTTTGATCTTGCACTCGTTCTCTTCCTCGTCGTATTTGACCCACTCGATGTCCGGGATGTTGAACCGACCCTGTTCGATCCCGTTTTTCTTTACTACGGGATAGGTCACCGTGTCGCCGTCGACGGTGATCGAGGCCCCCTGGGCGGCCAGTAAGCGGGCTTTGCGGATTTCCAGCAGCGTGAAGACCAGCAGGGCGAGGCCTCCGGCCACGAAGATCACGGTGACGGCCGTGGGCCCGAGGATGCGCATGCGCCCGATGCGGATGCCGAAAGGCGCGACGAGGGGAAGTACGACCATGAAGAGTGCGATGCCGATCGTCGAGAGCTTGCTCATGACCGGGCTTGCCGGGGTGTAGTTGAATGTTTTCATGTTGTTTTTGAGTGACTTGGTTTATGTCCGGGTGTGCCGGACGAGTGCAAATATAGCAAAAACAGGGGTTAAAAGTATACGATCGTATACTTTTTAGGCACAAAAATTATTCAGGCCCGGATCAGGCCGTACAGACAGCGGAATTGCCGGGAGAGGTGTTCGAGGTCGAGGCCGTTGAGGAACGCCTGTTCGAATGAAAGCCCGAAATGAATCTGGTGGAAGAGTCCCGCGACGGAGCACGGATCGAGGCCGGGGCGCAGTTCGCCGCTTCGGACCGCCTGTTCCACAGCCTGTTGCCAGTATGTCTGGGTCAGTTGCATCAGCGTCCGGAATTTCCGCTCCGCTCCGGGATAATACTGGCGCACCTGCATTATGAAGTTGAGGTAGTGGATGTTCAGTGCAACGTTTCCCCCCCCCTCTTTGCATAGGCTCAGCAGCTGCGCCATGGTTTGCCTTACGCCGTCGGTATAGCGTTCGATGACCCCGGCCAGCGTACCGTCCCCGGGCGTGAATTTGTTTCCGGGGGCCTGCGCTTCGAAGACATAGCGGTCGGCGACGGCCATGAAGACGGCCTGTTTGTTGGGGAAATAGTGGTGTATGCCCATGCGCGAAAGTCCGCAGGCGCGGGACAGTTCGGTGATGGTCGCCCGTTCGTAGTTTTTGGAGACGAATACGGAGAAGCAGTTCTGCAGGATTTCGTCGCGGTTGGTCTTCATGGCGCTACGAAATTACGGAAAATTCGGGAAACAAAAAAGACGGTCCCTGGGCATTCCGGGGATAGGATAAAAAAACAGCGCCGGATTTCACGATCCGGCGCCGTCCCGCTGTCGGGGATCGGGGTTATTCGTTCCCCGCCTTTTCGTAGACACGCACGTAGTCGACCTCCATCCGCTGGGGGAAGACCCGGTCGTCGATGCCCTGCTGACCGCCCCAGTTGCCGCCGACGGCGAGGTTGACGATCACGTAGAACGGCTGGTCGAAGGGCCAGCTCTCGGGGCCCGTGCCGTCGTTTGCGTAGGTGAAATAGAGCTGCTCGTCGAAGTAGAACCGGATTTCGTCGGCCTCCCACTCGATGGCGTAGCGGTGGAAATCCCGCGTTACGTCGGCCGAGCGGACATTTCCGCTCTTCTGTGTCCCGTCCAGATGCGAATGACGGGTCGTGTGGACCGTCCCGACGATGCACTCCGCGTCGTATCCCACCTGCTCCACGAGGTCGATCTCCCCGCTGGCGGGCCAGTCGCCGTAGCGACTCTCGGCGGGCATCAGCCATACGGCGCTCCATGTTCCGCGTCCTTCGGGAAACCGCACCCGCGCCTCGACACGCCCGTACTGCCAGGTCTGGCGGCCGCGTGTGACCAGCCTGGCCGAGGTGTAGCGCTTCCCTCCCTGCGACTCCCTGCGTGCGGTGATGGTCAGCAGGCCGTCACGCACCCCGACATTTTTGCGACGGCCGGCCGTGTAGTGCTGCAACTCGTTGTTGCCCCATCCGTAGTCGTTGCCGCTGATGTCGTAATCCCATTTGGCGGGGTCGGGCAGCCCCCTGTAATCGAACTCGTCGTTCCAGACCAGCCGCCACGCGGCGCCCGAAGAAGTGCGTATCGTCGCCGCCGGTTCTCCGGCCCCGGCCGTGCGAACGAAAAACGCCGCGGCCAGGAATAAAATGATTCTTTTCATAAACGCATCTGCATGACCGGGGAGCGACTAACCGTCCCTCCCCGGGGTTGTTCCTATTTAAGCAGCCACATCAGGCCGTTGATCTCGTCGGCCTCGTTGCCGAACTGGCGGTTCAGGGCTTCGAGCAAGTTGTTCTTGTTGGTGGTCTCCTCGGTCGAGGGGTACATCCAGCGCACCGGCAGTTTGTCGGGGGCGTTGACGTTGAGGCTCGTCGACGGGTCGATCGGCAGCCGGGGCCATCCCGTGCGGCGGTACTCGAAGTAGGCGTTGTCGCAGTCCTGCAGGAAAGTCATCAGGTACTTCTGGTCCCAGATCTGCTGCAACCGGTCGGTGGAGGAGCTCTTGTAGGCCGCTTCGCCCGTGAAATAGGAGTCGATGTAGGCCTGCGTCACGGCCTTGCCGACGGTCGAGGCGTCGAGCCCCATCACGAACGCGAGGGCCGCTTTGACGCCGTTCTCGTAGTAGGTCTGCGAGGTGCCGCTCACCCAGCCGCGCTCGATCGCCTCGGCGATCAGCAGGCATTGTTCGGCGTATCCGACCAGCACCAGCGGCTCGCTGGCCTTCTGCTGGACATAGCGTTTGTTGAGCAGCGAATAGTCGCGGCTGTTGTAGGCGGTGTTGATTCCCGTGAAGTCGAGCGTCACGTCCACACCCCGGTAAGCCTCCATTTGGTCGGCCGTGTAGCCGGCGCCTGCGGCATTCTCGTAGGGCGCGGCGTAGTAGAAGAGGCGGTAGTCGTTCAGCGTTTTGAGCTTGTCGACCACGAACGCGCTCATCATCGTGTTGACCACGAATTTGTCGTTGGTCGAATAGAGCGGATGGTAGCTGTTGGGTTTGTCGACGTAGGCCAGCGCGAGGTTGTCGGCGTTGCTCTCCATCAGGCGGCCGTCGCGTACGATCCCGGCGAAAGCCGATTTGACGTTCAGCGTCGCATTGTCGGCCTTTGCCGAGAGCGACATGAGCACTTTCAGCCGCAGGGCGTTGGTGGCTTTGAGCCATTTCGAGGGGTCGCCGCCGAAGAAGATGTCGCCCGGAAAATTGGCCGAGCTCTGCGAGAAATTGTCGGCCGCCGTCTGCAGGTAGGAGAGCACCGTGGCGAATACCTGCTCCTGCGGGTCGTATTTGACCTTCATGATGCCCTCCGACATGCCCTTTCCGGCCTGCGAGCAGGGGATGTCGCCCATCTCCATCGTCAGGCGGTAGAGGATGTAGGCTTTGACGAAATGCTCCACGCCGCGGTACGACGAAACCTCGTAAGCCCCGCTTTTCGACGCGAACGACACCATGTCGTCGAGGTTCGGGAAGACGGCGTAGAGCGAGAAACTGCCGCGTCCGATGTTGTTGTACTGTTCGGCCATCTGGCCCTCCTGGGCATAGGCGACGTATTTGGGCAGGGCCGCCGTGGCGATGTAGGCTTTGGCGTCGCCGCTGAACTTGGCCATGGTCGTAAGCGCCGAGGTGCAGAGCAGCGCGGGGCTCACCTTGGTCGTCGTGTCGGGATTGGTGTTCATCTCCTCGAAGTTGCTGCAGCCGCCGGCCGCCAGCAGGGACACGACACCCGAAGCGATGTATTTGAATATGCTTTTCATAGGTTTGGGCTGGATTTAGAACGAAAGTTTGACATTGAAGCCGAGGTAGCGCGACGAGGGGTCGGAGAGGTTCTCCGTGCCGCCGTCGGGGTCGGAATATTTGAAGTCCCGGGCCGACATGAAGACGTTCTGGCCGACGAACGAGACCGAGATGCCCCGGCTGCGGATCATGCGGCAGTATTTGGCCGGCACCTCGTAGGTGAGCGATATCTCGCGCAGTTTGAGGAACGTCGTGCGGAACATGTCGAGCGGCGAGGCGACGCCTCCCCAGACGTTGTTTTTGTGCACGCGGCCCACGTAATCCTTGTAGGTGGTTTTCACGTCGTTGGGGACGAACTCGCGCGTGTCGGTGAGTTTGTTGCCCTGGGCGTCCCAGGTCGCCGAGCCGCTCGCTACGCGCAGGCCTTGGCTCAGGTGGTTCTTCGTGCCGGGGTTCGTCACGTCGAGGTAACGCGCTTCGGTGGTCGAGTTGGGATGGCTTCCGGCGATCCAGAGGTAGGTTTCGGTGTAACTCTGCGTCATGCCGCCCACGCGGCCGTCGAACGAGAGCGACAGCGAGAGGTTTTTCCACCGCAGGGTCGTCGTCGCTCCCCAGATCCAGTCGGGATCGGAGTAGCCGTAGACCGACTGGTAGGTGTTGTAGAGCGGCAGGCCGTTGGCGTCGTGAATCATCTCCCCGGTCTCCTCATGGCGCTGGAAAGTGTTGAGCACGATGTGGTCGGCGCGCTTGCCCTCGGCCACCCACGGACGGTCGGTCGAGTATTCGGGGTCGATCCGGGTGTAGTGGCGGCGGTAGCGCGACCAGTTGAACGCCACGTCCCAGCGCCAGTCGCCGGTTTTGACGGGCGTGCCGCCCAGCGTGATCTCCCAGCCCTTGTTGGTGATCTCCTCCTTGGTGTTCACGAGGTTGTTGTAATAACCCGATGCGTTCGATACGGCCACGCTCTTCTGGGTGTCGAAGTTCCGCTTCTGGTAGTAGGCGACGTCGAACGAGAGGCGGTTGCCGAAGAACGAGGCCATCGTGCCGACCTCGAAGGTCTCGAAGGCCGACGGGAGGATGGCGATGTTGTAGCCCGTGGTGTTCTGCGCGGCGCCCGTCATGCCGTTCCACGTGTCGGCGGCCACCTTGTAGCTGGTGTTGGTGGCGTAGATTTCGGCGGGTTTCTTGGAGATGGTCCACGAACCGCGGAGTTTCCAGATCGAGAGCCAGTCGGTTTTGGGCAGCAGTTCCGAAGCGATGAAACTGCCCGATACCGAGGGGTAGATGTAGGATTTGTAGGGCGTCGAAGCCTGTGTCGAACTCCAGTCGTTACGGAGCGTGGCCTCGACGTAGATCATGTCGCGCCACGAGAGCGCCAGACGGCCGTAGAGGCTGTTGACCTGCTGTTTCTTCAGCGACGAGGTCGCTTTGGCGCCGTCGACGGCGTTGTTGAGCGAGTAGAAATCGGGCTGGCTCAGTCCGCCGGCCGTGTAGGCCATCAGCGTCTCGGCCTCGCGGTAGAAGATGCTGCCGCCGAAGAGGCCGTTCACGCGGAAGTCCCCGAAGGTGTAGTCGCCCGAAAGGATGAAGTCGTTGTTCGTGCTGTAACCCGTGTCGCGCTGGGTGCGGAAATAGCCCAGTTTGGCGCCTGCGACCGAACCGTAGGTGTTGCCCGAGTTGGTGAGGCTGCCCTTGGCGATGCGCATTTCGGTCTTGTCCACGTAGAAGTCGAGTCCCGAGCGGACGCTCAGTTTCAGCCACGGCATGATGTCGTAGCTCATGCTGATGTTGCCGTTCATCACGTCGCGGGTCTGCTCGCGGATGCGCTCCTCCTGGATGAAGTAGGGGTTGTCGAGCGATCCGGCCTGCTGGATGGTGCCGTCGTCCAGCACGCGGGTATAGGGGTTGTTGGTCACCTCGCCCGGCGTGATCCAGTAGTCGCGGTAGTCGCGGATGTCCCAGTCGGCGCCGCTCCAGATCAGCAGCGAATACATCGGGTCGTAGTTCGTGTAGCCGTTCTGCCCGGCGTTGGGCGTGTGGTGCTTGTTGTAGGAGACGTTGCCCGAGAGCGAGAAGTTCTTGTACTTCATGTCGCCGCCGATCGTGAACGTGTACTTGTCGAATTTCTGGTTGGGGTAGACGCCCTTGGTGTCCATCCACGACGCCGAGGCGCGAAAACTCCCCAGTTCGCCCTGCTGCGTGGCGCTGATGCTGTTGTTGAGGACATAGCCCGATTCGAGGAAGTTGCGGAAGTTGTCCTTGCCCACAGCCGAATAGGGCCGCAGCTCCATCTGCCTGGTGCGGGGGTTCCACTGCTCGATCTCCACCGAGCCGTCCATCAGCTGTCCCCACTGGCGGTCGCCGTTCCAGGCGTAGACGCCCGTGGTGCCGCGGCCGTACATGTTCTGCTTCTCGGGGATGGCCAGGAACCCGGCGTGAAACATCGTCGAGGAGTTGATGTCCACCGAAAATCCTTTTTTGTCCAGTCCGCGCTTCGTGGTGACCATCACGGCTCCCGAACCGCCCCGTGCGCCGTAGAGCGCCGATGCCGTGGCGCCTTTCAGCACCGAGATCGACTCGATGTCGTCGGCCGGGATGTCCCGCATCGTCATATTATAATAGGGTACGCCGTCGATTACCAGCAGCGGCGTCTCGCCGCGCAGCGTCAGCGTCGGGGATTCGGCGAAATCCGAGGGGTTTTTGACCATCAGGCCCGACACCTTGCCCGACAGCGAGGTCGCCACGTCGACGCCCTTCACCGTCTGCAGTTCGTCGGCCTTCACCTTCTGCACGGCGTAGCCCAGGGCCTTCTCGTCGCGTTTGATGCCGAGGGCCGTCACCACGACGGCGTTCATGGCGATCGCGTCGTCCTCCAGCGTGACCTCGATCTGCGTACGGCCGCCCACGGCGACCTGCCGGGGCGTCATGCCGATGAACGAGAATTTGAGCGTCGCGTTTGCCGGGACGTTGAGCGTGAATGTGCCCGAAGTGTTGGTCGTCGTGCCGACGGTCGTGCCTTCGACGATGACCGATACGCCGGCCATGGGCTCGCCGGCCTTGTTCTTTACGGTTCCGCTGACCGACTGCTGTGCATAGGCGCCGGCCGCGCTCATTACGAAAATCAATGCCGTCAGGAAGCGGAGCGCCAGTCGGCCCGCTTTCGTCGGCTTGCTCTTGGGGTTGAGACCTTTCATAAGCAATGTTTTAGTAGTTTTGGTTAAGGTGTGCCCGGGGCGATCCCCGGGGCTCTGACCAAAAATAGGACACAAATCCGGGTCGGGCAAAAAAGTCGGCTTTACAAACCATTTACACCTTAACAACCGGAAAAAACGGGCCTTTACAAAAGGCTAAATAAAATATTATAAAAAACTGATAATAAGCTGACAATGTATATTTACACCTTTACAAAGGGGCTGTAAAATAGTTGAATGCCGGACCCTTTGCCCGCAGGGGCTCAGATCGCGGAGATGTAGTGCTGGAGGTTGACCTCCGAGGGCAGTTCCATCTTCTTGCGCAGCCGGTGGCGGGCGATCTCCACGCTGCTGGGCGAGATGTTCATGTAGGCGGCGATCTCCTTGGTGTTGAGGTTGAGTTTGATGTAGGCGCAGATACGCATTTCGTTCGGCGTGAGTCCCGGATGCCGCTGCAGGAGGCGGGTGTAGAACCCGTCGTGAATGGTGTTGAAATATTTTTCGAACAACTCGTGGTTCTCCTTGTCGTTCATGTAGGAGTCGATCTTGCGCAGTACGCGCCGGCGCCGTTCCTCCTCGGGGAACAGCTCCACATCGCGGCGCAGTTCGCCCAGCATCGTGTTCCGCTGAATGCCCATCATGGTCAGGTTGATGAGCTTGCGCTCGCGTTCGCGCAGCTCGACCCGCAGCAGCTCGATGTCGTGCTCCTTCTTTTCGCGTTCGAGCAGCCGTTCCTGTTCGCGCAGCAGGGCCCGGCGCTGCCGTTCCACGACCCGTTTGAACAGGAACCGGACGGCCAGTCCGAGCAGCAGGGCCGCCAGGAGCATGCAGGCGATGAACCGTCCCTGCAAATACCACGGATAGGCGACGTCGAAGACCAGTTCCAAGGGCTCCTGCGGCGGATTCACCGGGTCGAGGTTGCGGATCAGGACGGTGTGGCGCCCGCTTTGCAGTCCGTTGATCCGCAATGCGGGTACGCCCGAAGCGGTCGTCCACTCCCCGCCGTCGACCGAATAGCGAATCTGCCCGTGGGTGTAGAGGTTCGACAGCCGGACCTCGACCGAGGTGTAGTTCTGCGGTACGGCATACGGCTCCTCCCGGGGCGTCACGGGCAGGAATACGGAGCTGTCGCGCAGGTGCAGCAGCAGCCTTTCGAGCCGCAGCGCGCGGGGATTCCCGTATTCGGCCTCCTGTATGCGCATGTCGTGGAAAAAGATGCCGTTCTGCAGTCCCACGGCGACGGTATGCGTCCCCAGCGGAATGATCCGGCGCGCATGCGAGGGGATCATGTTCAGCCCCTCGGGCATGTTCAGCCGTCCGTAGTCGAAGAACCGGTTTCCCCGGCGGCCGATGGCGCCCACTCCGTCGGGGCAGATGGCGAAAACGCACTCGCCCGACTGGGTCAGCGCCGTCGGGGCATCGCGCACGACGCCCAGCATTCCGGTATAATAGTCGTTGCGCACCAGCGAGTCGCGGTGTATGTCATAGCCGAGCACCTCGCGGCTGCGGAAGAAGTAGATGTCGTTGTCCAGCCGTGCGCGGTAGAGCGGTTCCGATGATTCTCCTCCCCGGGAATAGGTGCGGATCTCCGTTACCCGGTCGTCGTCGCCGATCCGGATGCGCACGGCGTCGCCGCTGCGGTTCTGGACCCAGACATTCCCGAAACGGTCGATCCCCATGTCGGAATGCACGCCGCTGTATCCTTCGATCTTCTTTTGGGCGACGAGCCTCCCGCCGTGGACTTCGTAGAGCGTGAATCCGCCTTCGAAATCGGCCCCGAGCCAGCGTTTTCCGTCGGTCCACGGCAGCAGCTGCCAGATGTTGCAGCCTTCGCTGCGGACGAGCGCACCCTCCCGGAGCGTGAAGGTCCCGGCGTCGTGGCTGACGACCAGCGTACCTTCGGCGTCGATCAGGCGCCATACCTGCCCCTGGGTCCCCTCCACCAGCCGGAAATCGCCGTTGCCGTCGTACCGGAACAGTCCTTTGTTGGTCCCCGCATAGAGCGCCCCGCCGTATTCGGCGACGTCGTAAACGCTGCCGATCTCCTGCGAACGGCTCGTCACGACCACCCCGGGCCCCGAGGCCTCGATGCGGGCCATTCCGCCGTCGAGCCCCAGCCAGACGTCGCCTGCGGCGGTCTCCTCGACGGAGAGGACGGTCGTATGCTGCAATCCCTCCTGCGACCCGAAATGGCCGCGGACCCGCCACTCCCCGTCGACGATGTAGAGTCCGTCCATCACGCTGCCCAGCAGGTAGCGTCCGTCGGCCGTCCGGTTTGCGGCGAAAAGGCGGACCTGCGCCAGCCGGGCGTTGAGCTGCGGATCGACCGGAAGCAGCGTATCGCCGTCCCGGCTGAAAATCCCGCTCCCCTCCGTGACGAGGATGTGCTTCCCGTTTTCGGGATAGACGGCGATGACGCGGTCGGGCAGCGTGATGCCCGTGCGTACGATTCCGTCCGGGTTGAGCGCGTACAATTCGGCGCCGTCCTGAAACCAGACGGCATCCCCGACGGCATGGATGTAGCCGATGGCTCCCTCCTGCACGACGGGCTCCATCCGCCCCGACCGCAGGTCGCAGCGGTAAATCCGCTCGTGGGTCTGGAAATAGCCTGTGCCGTCCTGCAGGATGATGCGCCAGAAGATTTCGGGAACCTCGTCCCGGGGATTCTGATACAGACAGGTATAGCTATACCCGCCCCGGGCGTCCCTGGTGAAGTAGCCGACCTCGTTGTCCGCCCCGGCATAGATGCGCCGGGCGGCGGGGTCGTAGGCGAGGCATCGGAGGATGGGCGTCCCGGGCGTCTCGCAGAGGCTCCAGCGGACGCCGTCCCAGACGCTCAGCCCCGCACCCGTCGCCGCGAAGACGCGTCCGTCCGCATCGGTCGTGAGGTCCCAGACCTGAACGTCGCCCAGGTAGTCGCGGGCTTCGACGTTCCGGACCAGGGTGCGGTGCACCGGCGCCCGGAGCTGTCCGCTGTCCGGTGCCGTGACTTCGGCCGCGGCAAAGGTCGGCAGGAGGATCAGTCCGAGGATCGATAAGGATATGGGTCGCAAAGAAAGATGCATGTTTTTAAAAACAAGAGGGTCTTTCGGACAAATGTATAAAAAATCCGGACGCAGCGAAATTTTATTTGCAATTCCGGGTTTCGGGCCGGCAATTTCCCGGCGGACGACCCCAAATCCCGATTTTACCGGGGCAATTCGCCGGTTCTGTCGAAAAAACGAACAATACGCCATTTGGTTCGATCAAATAGAGGCAAATAAAAAAACAGGGTTTTAGAATGGTTTCGGAAGGGTATTAAATATTGTATTATCAGCGTGTTATATAAAATATGCGGTTGCATTGAATATTCCGGGAGGGTCGTAAAAAGGCCGTCGGCGGAAGACTAATTTGCGCTGTATCACCGCTCTGCATGCTAAATGATGGAGCTAATTTTGTATCTTTGCATACAGTGACTAATTCTTTGTATTAATTTTTTATTATTATGTATTCCCCAGATTCCGCTTTTACGGGGCGGCATCCGGTTGTCGGGTCATACCCGTCCGGGATGGACCACGCCCGTAGTAACGAGCAATTCGATTTCGTGTTGTGTTTCTCGCAGCACATTTTCGATTACGAAAAGGCAGGGAAAAAAGGGTCTGCGGCAAATTACCGGGCATCGTTCCGGTTGTTGCTGGATTACCTGAACGGGCTGCGTCTGACGCCGAGGCAGTTCACCGTTCGCTGGGTCGAGCGCTACGAGCGCTGGCTCCGGGCCCGCGGTGTGACGACGAACACCGTGATCTTCCACCTGCGCAACCTCCGGGCCGTCTACAACCGGGCCGTCAGGAAGCGGCTTATCCCCGCTTCCCATGTCAACCCCTTCGCACAGCTGACCGTCAGGCAGACCGTGACCCGCAAACGGGCGCTGTCGCGTGCGACCCTCAAACGGATCGTCGACCTCGACCTCTCGTCGTATCACCCCAAATATGCCCTTGCGCGTGATATATTCCTGTTCAGCTTCTTCACCCGCGGCATGTCGTTCGTGGACATGTGTTACCTGCGTACGGGCAACATCCGCAACGGCGTACTGACTTATGTGCGCCACAAGACAGGCCAGACGCTGCTGATGAGCATCGAGCCGCAGTTACAGCAGATCATCGACCGTTACCGCAATGCATCGCCTTACATCCTTCCGATCCTGGCAAAAGACGACAGCTATAAGAATTACCGCCAGCAGCAGCGCGAGCTGAACAAATTCATTCGAAAGATCGGAGTCCTGTTACATCTCCCGGAACCGCTGACATTCTATGTCGCACGTCATTCATGGGCCACTCTGGCCCGGGATTGCGGCACACCGCTCACGGTGATCAGCGCCGGGATGGGACATACGTCCGAGAGGACGACGCGCATCTACCTCACGCAGCTCGATCACAATATCATCGACCGGGCGAATCGCAAAATCATCGATCTGTAGAAAAGCCGGTTCTGTAAACCGTTCGGATTTTTCGGATAGAAAACGAAGAACAGGACAATAAAAAAATTCGAGACCCATTATTACCAATAATGTATCTTGAAGCCCTAATGAATTGTATTATAGACATTTTGATCTGTGGGCAAAAATAGAACTAATTATAAATATAACCAAATATTTTACGGGGAAAAATTGCATCGTATGGTATAATAGATTCACTGTCAGTTATTTAAATTTTATTTTCACCCGATTTGCTCCGGACTGATCGAAATCGTCCGGACCGGCTCTGTTTTGCCGTCGCCGAAGTGTCCGAATAGCGTATCTGCTATCTGGTAATCAGACACATACCTGTAATAAGACCCATTATTGGTAATAATGGGTCTCGGGGATCGCACGTAAAATGTTGATAATAAAATAATTATAGGTCGATGCTGTCTGTAAGGATACTCTGGGCGGTGAAAATCCTGCTCGTGCTGCGCAAGGCTTCCGTTGCCGGGACCCCTCTGATGAAGGGCCGCGAGTTGCAGGCCGCCTGCATCGGGCCGGGAGCGGACAGCTACCTGTACCGCCGGACGCTGCGGAAGCTGGTCGCGAAGACCGATTATGTGACCTGTGTTTTCCAGTCGGGAAAAACCTCCTACAGCTGGAATCCCGATTCCAATCCGACGCTCTACGACCTGGCCGTCCGGTTGGAGGGCGACCTGCACGAAGCCTCCAACATCTTCTGGTCCTACGAGAACATCCTCACCATGCAGCCTTTGCGAAAGGTATGCATGGATTTCGAACGTCTCATGCAAAGTTACCTGGCCGAAATACAAATCGAAGAATTAGAATCACTTGCCTTGTCGCGGCAGAGCCGGTTCAAACTGTCGCATCCGGAGATTCCGGGCGGCGGGAACACCGGGACGGGACCGCTCTGACCTGCCGAATCCGAACGTAAAACAATCAAATCATTACAAAACATTCGAACATGAAACATCTTTGTCTCTTTGCTCTCCTCCTGTTTTCCGGCCTCGCTGCGCAGGCGCAGGAAAAAGAAAACCGCGATGCGCAGGGCCGCATCGTGCGCGGTCCCTACGAAACCAACCGGCTTTTCGACAATATCTTCGTCAACGTCGCCGGCGGTGTGAACCTCTATTTCGGCGAAAACGATTCGGAGGGTAAATTCGGCAAACGGCTGGCCCCGGCGCTGGACATCCACGCCGGAAAATGGTTCACCCCCTCGGTCGGCGCCCGCGTCGGATATGCCGGACTGCAGGCCAAAGGCTGGACCACCGCCAATTCGATCTACGCCAAGGGCGCCGACGGCAATCTGTTCAAAGAGAAATTCGGCGTGATGTACCTGCACGCCGACGCCATGTGGAACCTTTCGAACGCCCTGAGCGGCTACCGCGAGGACCGCACGTGGAATTTCGTGCCCTATGCCGGCGTCGGCTGGGCGCGTTCCTATGGCAACGACACCCACGACAACGAGATCGGCTTCGACGTCGGCCTGCTGAACGTCGTGCGGCTCTGCAAGTCGCTCGATCTGACGATCGAGGCCCGCTGCCTGCTCGTCAACCAGCGTTTCGACGGTGTGAGCGGCGGACGTCTCGGCGAGGGCATGCTCTCCGTCACGGCGGGCCTGGCTTACAAGTTCAACCGCCGCGGTTTCAAACGCGCTTCGAACGTGCAGCCGATCGACGTTACGCCCTATCTCAATCGGATCAGGGGGCTCGAAGCGAACAATTCCGAACTCGCCTCGAAAAACTCCGTGCTGAACGATGAGAACGAGAAGCTGCGCAACGCGCCCGCCAAGGTCGTTGTCGAGCAGAGGGTCTCCGCATCGCCCGTGGTACTGTTCTTCAACATCGGCAAGGCGACGCTCGACAACAAGGAGCTCACCAATCTCGAATTCTATGTCAAAAATGCCATTAAGGCCGACAAGGACAAGACCTTCACGCTGATCGGCTCGGCCGACAAGGCGACGGGCAGCCGCGAACTGAACCAGCGTCTCAGCGAGCAGCGGATGGAGTATGTCTACAACCTGCTGAAGAACAAGTACGGCATCGCTCCCGACCGCCTCGTCAAAAAGGCCGAGGGCGATACGAACAACCGCTTTACGGAGCCCGAGCTGAACCGCGCCGTGATCGTGGAATAAGGACCGCCAACGATGTTTCCCGCATGTCCCGAACCGCCATATCCGTCGCGGGCGAGATGCCCCGGCCTGCCTCGGCGCCGTACTACCTGCTGGCCTATCTCGAGGAGGAACGGCTCTGCGTGTACGCCCCCGATTCGCTCGGCGCGTGGGTCGGCCGGAAGCTCCCCGAAGCCGAGGAGCTGCGGATCGAAGCGGAACTGCACCGCCTGCGCCGCTCCGGAGACCGGGTGGCCGTGCTGGAGGTCTGCCTTTTCGCCGGCGGGGAACAGCTGTGTGCACGGGTGCTCTGCGTCGCGGCATAGCGGCGGGAATATGTTGTAACTAATTTAAACACAATAAAAAGACTATGAAGAAGCATTTGATTTATGAAGCTCCGGACCTGTACGTCATGTCCGTGTGCGTGGAGAAAGGATTCGCCGCGAGCAGCGACATCGAGCCGGGAACCGGCGGCGGAGAGCTGGGCGACAACTCCCGTTCGTTCGACGATTTCGAATAACTAACGACAAAAACGAAAGACGCCTTATGAAAAAATTATTCGTCATTGCCCTTTTTGCCGCAGTCGGCATGAGCGCATGCAGCAAGGACGGCGACGCGGCTTCGCCCGAAACTGCGAAGAACTACGTGCAGGTCACCATTCCCGAAGATCTGGTCTCGGCACAGACCCGCACCTCCATCGACGGCAACACGACCAGCTGGGTACAGGGCGACCGGGTCGCCGTGCTCCTCTACGACGGTTCCGCGACGCAGACCTGCCTCTTTACGGCCGACAAGTCGGGCGCGACCACCACGTTCTCGGGCGACGTGCCCGTCGGTTCCTACACGATGGCGGCGGCCTACTATCCGTACGATTGCAACGCCTCGTTCGATGCCGTGAACAAGACGTTCAAACACACGTGGGGCGACGCCTACTGCACGTCGAACCTCGCCGACTACGATTTCATGTACACGAACATCTGGGAGGAACCTTTCAGCGTCGACGAGACCTCGACCGTGCTGCCCGTCAACTTCACGTTCAAACCGCTGATGGCGCGCATCAAAATCACGCTCGGACTGGGTGCCAACGAGACGCCCAAAAAGATCATACTGGAGACCGACGCCAACGTCCTGCCGACGGCGGGTACGATCGACGCCCTGGGGAATTTCACGGCCTCGTCCGTCACCAATGCGATCTCCGTTCCCACCGGACAGAAAGAGTTCGTGGTGGGCCTGCTCCCGGTCAGCATCCACTCGACCCTGACCGTCCGTGTCATGACCACCGACGGCCTGACCTATTCGGACAAGTCGCTGACCCTGGCCGGCCTAAAGCGTAACCATCACTACACGATGAGCGTTCCCTGCAACAAGAAGACCGTTACGATCACCGTTCCGGATGCGGTCGACGAGAAATATGGCTCGGATACCTGGAAGGACAACGGCTTCTACACCGTCGATCCCCAGTACGATCCTGCCGGACTTTTCGACGGCTGGTATTTCTACCGTGCCGAGATCAAAAGCGACAAGAACGGCGACGACAAACTCAAAAAGAACCGCATCCAGCTGCAGGTTCCGGCGGGTCTCAATAACGATAACAACGGAGCGTTCGTGACGGCCCCGATCCAGTGCGACGGCCAGAAGACCGTGAGGATCTCCTTCGAGGCGGCGACCAACCGCGCGCTGGTGAACATCAAATACCGGATCGGCGTGACGAACAACGGCCCGATCACCGAGGCGTGGCTCCGCGACCGGAACAACATCCTGAACGGGAATGACAAAGAGTGCCGCTCCGGCGTCCAGAATCACTCGTTCACGGTTTCCAACGGTCAGCGGATCATGATTAAAATATTGAGCACCGGCGGTTCCTACCACGTGGAGTTCGCCAATTTCACCTATACGATCGAGTAATTCCGGCGAAGAAAACCTGCATGTATCGGGACGGAGGCAACGCCGTCCCGATATATCTATAAAGTAGATACCCGATGAAAGCAGTTTATATACAGCCGCAGCTGGAGGTGTTCGCGGTTGCGGCGGAGGCGGGATTCGCCATCTCCCAGCCCCACGGCGGGGAGCTGGGACCCGATTCGCCGGACTTTACGGACGATGAGTACTAACGCCCATTCAGAACAGACGCTATGAAATACAGAACTTTTTTCCGGCTTCCGGCGCTTGCGCTCCTGCTGGCCGGGTGCGGAACCGACCTGACGGAGACGGCCTGTGGTCCCGGCGATCCCGGGAGCGGGGGCGATGCCGTCGCCTGCCGTTTTTCGATCGACAACGACGACGAGGCGGACGCTCCGCCCGAGACCCGCACGGCCTACGGACCCCTGCGCAACGGCGGCTATCCGATCTACTGGCGCAACGGCGACCGGGTGGAGATCATCTGTCCCCAGACGACCCCGCAGCGGGCGGCGGTCACGGTCAGCGTCTCCGGCGCGACGGAGGGCGAAGCGGACCTCAGCGATACGGGCATGGCGTGGGGCGCCGCCGAACGCTATAATTTCTATGCATTCTATCCGGCCGCGGCCGTCAGGGCCAACAGCGGGTCGATCGTCCTGACCGCCGTCCCCTCCGTGCAGACCTGCAACAACGGCGAATGCAATATGCAGCTGGCCTATATGGCCGCCTGCAGCGAGGGCGTGGAACGCGGCGCCGAGGTGCCTTTCGCATTCCGGCCGCTGATGACCACGGTCACGGTCCAGACGGGCTTTTCCGAGGCCGTCGAGGTGCAGAAACTCGTGCTGTCGAGCGACGACCCCGTGGCGGGGGCGTTCACCTACGACGTCGCCACGGGCGTCTGCACGACCGATCCGGGCAAAACCTCCCGGGTGCTGGCCGTGCACCTGACGACCGGAGCGGTCCCGTACATCCGCCTCGATGCGGGCTCGAAGATCGTCGTGACGGCTTTCATGCTGCCGCAGGATATCCGCGGGCTGACCCTCTCGGCCGTTACGACCGAGGGCAGGACCTACGAATATACGACCGCCGCGACCCTGCGGGCGGGTCATCGCTATACCTTTACGGTCGGCGACATGCCGACCCAGGCGCAGCGGATCGGCGAAGACTGTTCCGACTGGATGGCCGGCGTGCCCGACAACGCCTATCTCTCGCAGGTCTCCATTCCGGGCTCGCACGATGCCTGCACCATCTTCGGCTCGCATTACGAATATACGAGCGGCAAACCGGGCGAGCGTTTCCATTTCAAATGGCTGCAGAACGTGGTGTTCGGGTACATGAACGTCACCAAGATGATTAAGGCGCAGGAGCTTTCCCTCGAGGACCAGCTTGCAGCCGGGGTCCGCATGTTCGACGTGCGCCCTTCGGCATCGGGCTCTTCGGTCCGGGACCTCCCGATCCAACACGGCATCGCCAAGCTGGGCGATCCGTCGCTCGGCGGCTACACGCCCGGCGGGACCGACCGGCAGGAGCTCTCGCCCTTTATGCTTTCGCAGGTGCTCGACCGCTTCGTGCGGTTCCTCGAGGCGCATCCCGGGGAGACGGTGCTGGTGCACCTGAAATACGAGAACACCAGCGGCAGCGGCAAAACGGGCTGGGACAAGAGCGTCGTCAGCCTGATCCGTTCGCACTGCGACGGACGCATCGCCGACTTCCATCCCCGCATGACGCTGGCCGACGCCCGGGGCAAGATCCTCTTCGTCATCCGCGAGGACTACAAATCGTCCAACGACGGGCAGTATCTGGGCGCTTACCTGAACTGGACGCACGACAAAGTGGTCTTCGACACGACGCTCTCCGGCAACGACGTCGGGCAGGCCCCGATCCGGGTGAACGACCTCTACAACATCAAAAACGGCTCTTCGGACGGCAAGACCAAGTATGCGGCCATCGACGAGTGTATCGACTACGCCTGCAACACGACGGACGTCACCCGCTGGTGCATGAATTACGTGAGTTGTTACGATACGGCCCACTGTTCGGTCTCGGGCATCAATATCTTCGGGGCCGTCGGCGACTACGACTATTGCGCCAACCTCTACAACCGCTACACGGCCGACCGGCTCAACCGGTCCGATTTCCGCGGGAATGTCGGCATCGTGCTGATGGACTTCGCCGGGGCGTCGCATGCGACGATGACCTACGGGCAAACCTACTCGAACATGGCGGTTTACGGCGACGACCTGGTCCGGGCGGTCATCGGCAACAACAACAAATGGGCGATCCGCTGCAACGAGTAACTGCCGGAAACATACTGCCGGGCCGTAATCGCAGCCGGCAGACGAGGCTGTCCGACAGAGTTCGGGCAGCCTCGCTGCGTTGTGCCTGCCACCGGGCCGGATTCGGATATAAAGTTTAAACGGATTGCCGATTTCTTTGAAATTGAATTTTATTTCGATACCTTTATAAATCCAACTCCGATCTGTAAACTCATGGTATCCGACAATCCCCAACTCGACCTCGCGTGGAAGTTTCTCGAACAGACAGGCGCCAATATCTTTCTCACAGGCAGGGCCGGTACCGGCAAGACCACCTTTCTGCGTGATCTGAGGCAGCGCTCGCCGAAACGGATGATCGTCGTGGCCCCCACGGGCGTCGCGGCGATCAATGCGGGCGGAGTCACCGTACATTCGTTTTTCCAGCTGCCTTTCGGTCCTTATCTCCCGGCTATGCAGCAGGGGGAGGGCGGACGGTTGAAAATGAACTTCAACCGGGAGAAGATCGCCATTATCAGGAGTCTGGATTTGCTGGTGATCGACGAGATCAGCATGGTCCGGGCCGATCTGCTGGATGCCATCAACGACGTGTTGCAGCGATACCGCGATCGGAACAAGCCGTTCGGCGGAGTTCAGCTGCTGATGATCGGCGACCTGCAGCAGCTTGCCCCGGTCGTAAAGCCGCAGGAGTGGGAACTGATCCGCGAACACTACGCATCGCCCTATTTTTTCGACAGCAAGGCGCTGCGGGATACGACGTATATTACGCTGGAACTGCGGCATATTTACCGTCAGAGCGACGGCGGGTTTATCGACATTCTCAACCGCGTGAGGGACAATGCGGTAGACCCGGCCACGCTTGCGAAGCTGAATTCGAGGTACATAGCCGGGTTCGAGCCCGATGACGAAGCGGGTTACATCACGCTGACCTCGCACAACGACACCGCCCGGGCCATCAACGAGCGGAAACTCAGGAGCCTCGACACCCCCTGTTTCACATTCCCCTGCCAGGTGGAGGGCACTTTCCCGGAATACCTCTATCCGAACGACAGCGAGCTGACCCTCAAAAAGGGGGCCCAGGTGATGTTTATCAAAAACGACGTTTCGGGACAGCACCGCTATTTCAACGGGAAGATCGGGCGGGTGACCGGCATCGACGAGTCGAAGATCGAGGTGACCCTCGACGATTTGGACGAACCGGTCGATGTCGGGATCGACGAGTGGACGAACGTAAAATATGCCATCGACCCGCAGACTCAGGAGATAACCGAGGCCGTAGAGGGGGTGTTTCGTCAGTTTCCGCTCAAGCCGGCCTGGGCGATCACCATCCATAAAAGCCAGGGGCTGACTTTCGAGCGGGCGATTATCGACGCTGCGGAGTCGTTTTCGCATGGACAGGTTTATGTGGCGCTGAGCCGCTGCCGGAGTTTCGAGGGGCTGGTGCTCCGCACGCCGCTGCAGGGCCGCGCGATCATCGACGATGCGACGATCCGGGCCTTCAACCGGAAACTCGGGGAAAATCAGCCCGACGAGACCGTCCTTTCCGCGCAAAGGCAGCTGTATTATCGCTCCCTGCTGTTCGACATGTTCGATTTCGTGCCGTTGAGAATCCGGCTTCTGGTGGTCCGGAAGGTGTTCGGCGAACACCTCGGCGGGCTCTATCCGAAACTGGCCGAAGCGTGGAACGCCCTTTTGGACCGGTTCGCCGTCGAGATCGTCGCCGTGAGCGAAAAATTTCAAACGCAGATAGACGGCATCCTTGCTTTGGCTCCCGATGCGGGGCGGAACCTCCGGCTGACGGAGCGGATAACGAAGGCGCAGGCCTATTTCCTGGCCCGGTGCAGGGAGCTGATCGATCCGGTCGTGGAGCAGAGCGACGTCGTTGTAGACAACAAAGAGGTTAAAAAACAACTTACGGGGGCTCTCAAAAAATTGCGCGAGGTCCTTGCCGTGAAGATTGCCGTGCTCGGCATGGACAACAGCGGGGGCTTTACCATCCACAACTACCTCGATACGCGGGCCAAAGCGACGCTGAACCAACCCAAAGCGAAACCGGCGAAGGGCGCGAAAGGCGAAAAAACGGCGGCGGAGGACAATTCCGGGGCTGTCGAAAATCCGGGACTTTTCGCCCTGCTCAGGGCTTGGCGAAAGGAGACTGCCGCACGGGATGGTGTACCTGTTTATGTGATTATGCGCCAGGCGGCCCTCCTGGCGGTATGCAGGGTCCTTCCCCGCAGCGAGCGGGAGTTGTCCGGCATTAAGGGCATCGGAAAGGTTTTCGTGGCCAAATACGGGGAGCAGGTCCTTTCGATCGTCCGGGATTGGGCAGCCCCGGAAAACGGAAATTCCCGATAACGGCCACGTTATCGGGAATTTGCTTTGAGCTGAATCCGAGATTTGAACTCGGGACCCCTTCATTACGAGTGAAGTGCTCTACCGCTGAGCTAATTCAGCCTTCGAAGGAACACCGGGTTCCCTTTGGGACTGCAAATATCCGAAAAAAAATTATTTCTCGCAACAAAATTACGAAAATTCTCTCTTTTCTTGCTATATTCGCGTCAAAACTGACCCGAACCTGTGATATGACTACTTTTTTAGTGTGCCTCGCGCTTTTGGTTGCAGCTTATTTTACCTATGGACGTTATCTGGAACGGCTCGTCGGGATCGACCCGGAGGCCGAGACGCCCTGCAACCGGCTCTACGACGGTGTGGACTACGTACCCCTGCCGCGTTGGCGCATCTTCCTGATCCAGCTGCTGAACATCGCGGGCCTCGGACCGATCTTCGGCGCGGTGCTCGGCGCCGCCTACGGTCCCGTAGCATTCCTGTGGATCACTTTCGGAGGTATCTTCATGGGTGCGGCGCACGATTTCATCGCCGGGGTCATCTCGCTCCGCCACGACGGCGCGAGCCTTCCCGAAACCGCCGGCAAGTACCTCGGCAACGGCATGAAAGTCGTCATGCGCCTCTTCTCCGCGGGGCTGATGATCCTCGTGGGAGCCGTGTTCCTCTCGCAGCCCGCGTCGCTCATCGCCAACCGGCTCGACGTCCCGGCGCTCGAGGGCATCGCTTTCGGGAGTTTCTCGTGGCTGCTCATCATCATCCTGGGCGTCATCCTGATCTACTACATCGCCGCCACGCTGCTGCCCGTGGACAAGATCATCGGCCGCATCTATCCCGTTTTCGGATTCGCGCTGCTCTTCATGGCCGTCGGCATCCTCGCGGTCCTGCTTTTCAGCGGGGAATATACCATCCCCGAATTTACCTCTTTTAAGAACTGCATCGCCGACGCGAAAGAGTTCCCGATCGTCCCGATGCTCTTCACGACCATCGCCTGCGGGGCCATTTCGGGCTTCCACGCCACGCAGTCGCCGCTGATGGCCCGCTGCATGCGCAGCGAAAGCGAGAGCCGTTCGGTCTTCTACGGCGCCATGATCTCCGAGTCGATCATCGCCCTCGTCTGGGCCGCTATTGCCATGGCTTTCTGGGGCAATGTCGGGGGACTGAACGACGCCATCGCCGAATACGGCGGGCAGGCCGCCGTGCTGGTCGACGTGATCGCCAACAAGACGCTGGGCCCGGTGCTCGCGGCTTTCGTCATCTTCGGCGTCGTGGCCTGCGCCATCACCTCGGGCGACACGGCTTTCCGCTCGGCGCGGCTGATCGTCGCCGATTTCATGGGGGTCGAACAGCGTTCGCTGCGCAAGCGCATCTACATCTGCATCCCGCTGTTCGCGCTGGGACTGCTCATTATCTTCGGACTGCCGTTCCAGACCCTATGGAGCTATTTCGCGTGGATGAACCAAACCTTGGCGGCCGTGACGCTCTGGATGGTCGTCGCCTACCTGCGCGCCCGCGGACGCGCCGTCTGGCCGGGACTGATCCCGGCGCTCGTCATGACCTACGTCTGTGCCAGCTATATCTTCGTCTCGCCGCTGATGTTCGGCATGCAGAACCGCACGGCGGCCTACCTGCTGGGCGGAGCCGTGACATTGGCTGTCTTTGTCGCAATGATCTTCAAACTCAGAAACAACGATGCAAAAAGCTTCACTTAATCCCACGCCCGACCAGACTTTCGAGGTGGTCGGCGAGGGACCCTATAACTTTGTCAAAATCCTCTCCCGGAGCCGCGAAATGCAGGCTTCCGGCGATATCGAGGGGGCCTGTAACGAGCGTTTCCAGGCCTTTCAGCGCCTTGCGGAGTTGATTCCCGAGGACGAGGAGGTCAACCTCGAGTGGAGCCACCGCAATTCCCGCGCGGCGCTGGAGCTGGTCCTCGCCTCGGCCATCGACCATTTCCTGATCAACGATTTCGAAATGTCGGCGGGGCTGTTGGAGATGCTGCTGGAACTCGATCCCGAGGACCATCTGGAGGGGAGCGAACTGCTGGCTTTCGATTACCTGGCTATGGACGAGCAGGAGTTGTTCGACGAGGTGATTAACGACGTTTCGGACAAATACCCCGGCCGCCAGCTGCTGCTGCTGTGGTCGGCCTACCGCCGCGACGGCAAACTGCCCGAAGGGGAGCTGCAGCGTTTCCGCACGCGCTTCGCACCTTGGTTCGCCGAATTTACGGCCGACGAACACCCTGCCGACGAAAGCTATCTGGGGGACATCGGGGGTGAACATCCCTCGCTCGGGGCACAGGCCCGCGAGCTGTGGTTCCAGACCGAAAACCTCTGGTCGCTCTGGCCCGGGTTCATCGACGCCCTGCGGGCCGCAAAATAGTTTTGTTCATATCGCAGGACCGGGACCTATGCTTTCCCGCCGTTCACCAACTTGTTGAAACAGTGGCGGCAGATGGCTTCGTAGGAGTCCGTTTCGCCCAGGACGACCAGTTTCTCGTCGCTGGTGAGGCGGTGCGAATGGTGGGCGAGGTTGCCGCAGCGGACGCAGATGGCGTGGACCTTGGTGACATACTCCGCCGTGGCCATCAGGTGGGGCATCGGGCCGAAGGGTTTCCCGGTGTAGTCCATGTCGAGTCCGGCGACGATCACCCGCACGCCGTTGTTGGCCAGACGGCGGCAGACGTCCACGATGCTGTCGTCGAAGAACTGCGCTTCGTCGATGCCCACCACGTCGACATCGGAGGTCATCAGCAGGATATTCTGCGGCGATTCCACCGGCGTGGAGCGGATGGCGTTGGCGTCGTGCGACACAACCTCCTCCTCGGAGTAGCGGACGTCGATGCGGGGTTTGAAGATCTCGACCCGCTGGTGGGCGAATTTGGCCCGTTTGAGGCGGCGGATCAGTTCCTCAGTCTTTCCCGAGAACATCGATCCACAGATGATTTCGATCCAGCCTTTTTTGCTGGCATTCTCCAAAAACATAAGCTGTAAGAATCCTTTATTTATAATCCTCCCTTCTTAAGGGAGTCGCATTCGTCGACGCGGGTGATCCGGGCGCCGAGGGCGTTCAGGCGTCCGTCGATGTCCTTGTATCCGCGGTCGATCTGGTCGATGTTCTGGATGGTCGAGACCCCTTCGGCCGACATGGCGGCGATCAGCAGCGCCACGCCCGCACGGATATCGGGCGAGGTCATGCGCGTGGCCCGGAGGCACATCTGGTGGTCGTGGCCGATGACGGTGGCGCGGTGGGGATCGCACAGGATGATCTGCGCCCCCATGTCGATCAGCTTGTCGACGAAGAACAGGCGGCTTTCGAACATCTTCTGGTGGATCAGCACGGCGCCCTTGGCCTGCGTGGCCACCACCAGGAAGATCGACAGCAGGTCGGGCGTCAGTCCCGGCCACGGAGCGTCGGCGATGTTCATGATCGACCCGTCGAGGAACGTCTCGATGCTGTAATGGTCCTGCTGGGGGATGTAGATGTCGTCGTCCCGCTGTTCGAACTGAATACCCATGCGGGCGAACTGCGCGGGGATGATGCCGAGGTTTTCGAACGACACATTGCGGATCGTCAGTTCCGAGCGGTTCATCGCGGCCATGCCGATAAAACTGCCCACCTCGATCATGTCGGGCAGCAGCGTGTGCTCCGTGCCGCCCAGCTCCCCGACGCCCTCGATCGTGAGCAGGTTCGAGGCGATGCCCGAGATGCGGGCGCCCATGCGGTTGAGCATCTTGCACAACTGCTGGATGTAGGGTTCGCACGCGGCGTTGTAGATCGTCGTGAATCCCCGGGCCATCACGGCGGCCATGATGATGTTGGCCGTACCCGTCACCGAGGCTTCGTCCAGCAGCATGTAGGCTCCGCGCAGCTCCCGGCCCTCGACCATGAAGAACTCGTCGGCGATGTCGAAATTGAACTTCGCGCCGAGTTTCTGGAATCCGATGAAATGGGTGTCGAGCCTGCGGCGGCCGATCTTGTCGCCGCCCGGCTTGGGGATGTATCCCACGCCGAAGCGCGCCAGCATCGGGCCGATCAGCATGACCGAACCCCGCAGCCGGGTGCAGCGCTGGCGGTAGTCGTCCGACTGGAGGTATTCGAAATCGATGTCGCTGGCGCAGAAAGCGTAGGTGTCGTCGGCGAGCTGTTCGACGACGACGCCCATGCGTCGCAGCAGCTCGATGAGCTGCATGACGTCGAGAATCTGGGGTATGTTCCGCACGACGACCCGCTGGGGAGTCAGCAGCGTGGCGCAGAGTATTTGGAGGGCTTCGTTCTTGGCGCCCTGGGGCGTGATCGACCCGTGGAGGCGGTGTCCTCCTTCGACTTTGAATATGGCCATAAATAGAGAAAGTGTCGTTACGATACCAAAGGTATAAAAAAGTCGGACATCTGCCAAATGCAATCGCGGGCGGTGCGGCGAAACGTTCCGGCTTTCTAAAAGTGCCGTTACGGCACCGACCCCAAAGGTATGAAAAAGTCGGACATTTGCAAAATAGAATCGCGGGCGGTCCGGCAACGTCCGCCCCCTGAAAAGGGTGTTACGATCCTGATATTAACAGGATTTCAGGCTTTTTGCCCGGCTTTTCGAAATATTTTCGTGAAAAACTTTTGCAGATCACTTTTTTGTTGTACTTTTGCAATCCGTAAAAATGTTTGAAACAACAAAAATCAGATAGCTATGGCAATGAAGAGAACTTACCAGCCTTCGCGTCGCAAGCGCATCAACAAGCACGGTTTCCGTGCTCGTATGGCTACGGCTAACGGTCGCAAGGTGCTGGCTGCGCGCCGCGCAAAGGGTCGCAAGAAACTCACCGTATCGGACGAGTCGACGTTTAAGTACGCTTAATTTCTTGCAGGAAAGATTTAAGGGCCGGCTCTGTTGAGAGTCGGCCTTCTTTCATTTCCGATTTTGCAGGGCGCCCTTTCGCTCTTCGCTCGCAGGACGAAACAGTCACATACTTCAGTATGCTCCTGCTTCGTCCTGCTTCCCGAAGCACAAAATTTGTTCCTCTAAAATCAAAAATCAGATTTTGTTCATGCTTACCATTCGACAAGCCGCCGAAACCGACTGCCCGCTGATCCGCCGCCTGGCCGAAGAGGTCTTTCCGGCCACCTACCGCGAGCTGCTGACCCCCGCGCAACTGGACTACATGATGGAGTGGATGTACTCCGAGGCGAGCCTGCGGGAGCAGTTCCGCGCGGGCCACGTCTGGTTCATCGCCTCGTCCGACGGCGAACCGTGCGGGTACCTCTCGGTCGAACGGCAGGGTGGGGACCTTTTCCACCTGCAGAAAATCTATGTCCTGCCCCGTTTCCAGGGCATCGGCGCCGGGGCTTTCCTCTTCCGGCATGCCGTGGAGTATATCCGGAGCGTGCATCCCGCACCCTGCCTGATGGAACTCAACGTCAACCGCCGCAACCCCGCCCTGCGCTTTTACGAACGGATGGGCATGCGCCGCCTGCGCGAAGGGGATTTCCCCATCGGCGACGGTTATTACATGAACGATTATATCATGGGGTTGGAGATAAAATAAGGATCGGCTTTTGGCCGATCCTTATTTTATCAATGCACGATTCAGTATGCACAATGCACAATTATTCAGTTTGCGGATGCTGATTATTCCAGCAAAGTATAATTGTGCATTCTGCATTGTGCACTATGCATTATTTTTGAACAGGTCCGTTTCGCCGCGTTCGACTTTGCCGTGCAGGTCGGCCAGCTCGGCGATCACCGGGGAGATGTATTCGAGCGTATCCACGACAGCCTGCTTGTCGCCCTCGCCTTTGATGCGGTAGAGCATGGCGGCGTAAAGGGCCCGGAAGCAAAGCTCCGTGTCGCTCATCCCCGGATTTCCCAGCACGGCGCGCAGGCGCGGCAGTTCGGGTTCGAGACGGGCGTAGGTCGTGCGGTAGTGCTCGCCCACGGGGAGTTTCATCAGCTGGAGGTGCAGGTCGTGGAGGTCCTGGATCAGATGCAGCGTGTGCTCCAGATGGCCTTTCTCCTCCTTGCCCTCCTGCCGGAGCAGGTTGGCGAGATCCATGTACCAGAGCAGGAAGACGTGCTTCTGCTCCTCGCTGATGTCTTTGCGGGGGGCGATGAGCGTCGAGAAGACCGCCTCGGGGCTGAACTGCAGTGCCCGGAGCAGGTCCTCCAACTGCCACAGGTAGAGGATGTATTCGGCGATATTCTCCCGCCGTTTCGATTTGGCGATATCCATAGTTTATAATTCAAAATGCAGGATGCACAATGCACAATTATTCAGTTTGCGGATGCTGATTATTCCAGC
>ERZ1673699.329-NODE-329-length-58028-cov-60.970917_pt1 | contig 58028 bp, 47 predicted proteins | sample MGYA00580229_ERZ1673699 | MGnify/ENA primary metagenome ERZ1673699 (study PRJEB41218, sample SAMN15661785) | gut metagenome | host: Homo sapiens | place: Canada: London | collected 2015-08-20/2019-03-30 | study: EMG produced TPA metagenomics assembly of... | reverse complement strand
CCGTGGGTTCCGGCTCGTCCGTTGTGTCGTGTTAATTTCAGATAGACATCCCTCCATTTCAACGTCTTGGTGGGGTGGGGCGCAGCAGCTCTGCTGCTGAATCTGCCACCTGCGGTGCGCCAGATAATACCCAGTAGGATATGACGCACAGCATCATATCACTGGGGCAAAGAGCTGCGCTCTCTGCACTCTTGCTCCGGGCAAGCTGCCCTGAAGGACAGCTCGTCCGGTTTTTCAGAGGGTCATTTTGACCCTCTGATTTTGGCAAACTGTCAATCTGACACTTTGCCAACACCCCCTATAAAGTGTGTTTTCGGTCAATCGCTACGTACGTGCGTACGGAGAGAGGGCGGCTGCCGCGTACGCACGTACGTAGCAAAACACCCGAATTCTCCTTTTATGGGGGTCATGTCCTCCAGCCGTTTGGCGTAAGGTCGGGCTGCACAAGGGCTTCGATGCCCACAAAGCCCCGGACACGCCGCCCGGACGAGTTGACGATGTTGTTGGTGGATTCCAGATTATACCTGCGCTGGTTGGCGATCAGCGCATCGCTGAACCCTCGTGCCTTGATCGCATTCAGGCTGTTCTCCTCACACCACATCCGGTAGACCTCGTACAGCTCTTTCGAGCTGGTGCAGGCATCCGCCTTCAGGCGGATGTAGCCCTCGGATTCAAGGAAATCGAACACATTGTTGTTGTCCCGCTTCACCAGTTCCCGGTTGCGCTTGGCACGGTCACTCTCGGTGAACTGGAAGCCATTCTTCACCAGCCGCTGCAAGCCCTCAAATGCCCACAGCAGGATGCCCTCAACCTCTGCCGCCATCTTCTCGGCAATGTCCGGGTCATCCACACGGGACAGGGGCTTGTCCTTGGTGGTCAGGATGAGCTGACGGCGGTAGAAACCGTCCGAGCGGTCATACAATGCCTGCAGATCGCCGTTGCTGAACGCCAGCAGGCGGGCGTACATCCAGCCCTGATAGCTCTGCTTGCCCTTGCGCTCCAAGTCCATCTGTCCCTGTGCGGTCACGATGGATTTGACATAGTTGGTCTGACGCAGGGCTTCCATCCGCATATCATCGTCCACGCAGAGCAGGGTGTGTTCGAGGTCTGCGCGGGCAAAGCGGTTCTCCGAGATCTTGCCGATGCTGCCATCCTTCATGTTGCAGCCGAACAGCCGGGACAGCACCACGCCGATTTGCGACTTACCCTCGCCGCCGCTGCCCTTGATGACCATCATGCGCTGCCCCTTGTTGCTGGGGATCAGGCAGTAGCCGATGAACTCCTGCACAGTGGGAATGTCCTCCGGGTAGAGCAGGTCGGACAGAAACCGCAGCCAATGGGTGGGCTGTGGAGCTTTCGGGTCATACCTGACCGGGAGCCGGTTGCGGACGATCTCCGGCTTGCCCTCCTGAAAGGTGCCGTCCAGATACAGGGTGCCGTTTGCCAGCGCAATGCGGTCGGTGACGGGCGGGAAGTCCTCCACCTGTGCCGCCAGTTTCAGAACATCTACGACATTGCTGACCCGTTTTGCGATATTTGCGCCGATATGGTCTCGCAGCATATCGAAAATTTCACAGCGCAGGTTCATGGTGTCTGTGACCCTGCCTTCCGGGGTGAAAAATGCGCCATTCACATAGAGGAGCTGGTGGGTACTGAGAAAATCGTCACAGAAAATAGATTCGTTGAAGAAGCCTTTCTTGATCCATGCAGGGGTAAAATTACTCATAGGCATTCCATCCTTTCATTGGCGTTACGGAAAAGCGATGTGCTCATTTTGAGTACATCGTTTTTCTCCGCAACAGATGGATACACGTCCGTTTCGCCTCATGTGGACATTTTGACCACATGAGGTGAATTGCCGTTCTCCCTGCATGGATTTCCTGCCCCCTTCCGGCGGCGTTTTCCGGCTTTCCCTTGCGGGGTCATCGCCGGGTATCCCATGCAGACGGTCATGCGGTTGTCAAGGTACGGTGCTGGATTTGGCAATAAAAAATCGCCACACAACAACCTGAACCTGACCATCCCTTCCGGGATGGCCTTGGTTCGGGTTCGTTATGTAGCGATAGAAAGTTAAAAACTTGCTCCGGCTCCTTCGGGAGCCGAGCTGGAACTCTAAGTAAATATGTTATATTAAATTGTTGGGATAGATTACCACAAAAATCGCAGTGTGTCAACAAAAAACTTTGAAGATGTGCTGATTTCGGCAGCTTGCAAGAAAAAACAAGGAAAACTTTGGCAAAAAGAGAGAGGAATGGACGGTGCCAGCCCTCTTGACAAGGAAAAACACAAGGTTCTTTATTATAATAAAGCTATAAGAACATAATAAAGGCAATTATTTGAAATTTTTGAAAAAACAGAAATCATTTTGATGATATGGGCCGTTTTAATAGACAGGAAGGGGGTGAACCGTATCCAGACAGAATTATTGCTGCGGAAAGCGCAGAGCGGAGATACGGGTGCGCTGGACACTCTGATTACAGCGTACTATCCACAAATTCTGAACTATTGCCGTTGGCATACAGCGGACGAGCAGCAGGCGCAGGATGCAGCACAGGAAACCTTTTTGAAAGCGGTGCGCTGGCTGGATTCCTGTGATGGATTTCAGGGAGCATTCCGTCCCTTTCTGTACAAAATCGCAAAAAACATTTGCATCGATCTGAACCGTACCATGGAGCGGTCGGAGATATCGCTGGAAAGCTTGCCGGGCGAACCCGCCTATCAGGAAAGCGGCTTTGCTGCGGCAGAGGAGAAAGCAAACCTGCGAGCGCTGACGGCCCAGCTGGAGCCGGAACAGCGGGAACTGGTATTGCTGCGGTTCGCACAACAGCTTAAATTGCGGGAGATCGCGCAGATCACAGGTCTGCCCCTGCGCACAGTGCAGTCCCGCCTGCGTGCCGCATTGAAAACCTTGAAAATGCAATTGGAAAAGGAGGACTGGAGATGAATCGAGCCTTTGAAAAAGAACTGTCCAGAGCACTTGCGGCAGAGCCAGACACAGCTGTCCCGGAAACGCTGCTGCGCCGCTGCCGGGCGGAACATGTCGTAAAACAACGGAGTGATTGGCGTGATTTGCTGCACTGCCAGTTCAAATTGCTGGGCTGGAAGGTCTGGGCGCTGGAAGCAATGGCGGCACTGGCGTTGTACAGTGTGGGTCGGGAACTTGCCCTGTGGGAGAAGGCATGGACATTACGCAATGCACTGTTTGGTCTGAGCACACTTGCCATGCTGACAGCCCTGCTCGGTCTGCCGTTTTTATACCGGGCAAGTCAATATAAGATGCTTGAACTGGAACAAGCCACATATGCAGGAATCGGTCGTCCACTGGTGATGCGGTTTTTGCTGCTGCTGGCGGGGGAAACGATCCTGCTGGGAGTGCTGGTACTCAATGTGCGGGCAGCCGTGCCATGGAGCATCGGGCAACTGCTGGCGGTGCTGACCGTGCCATTTCTGACCGCAAACAATGAGCTGCTTCTGCTGCTGCGCTGGGTGCGCCCGGAATGGATGATGACCGGGGCTGTACCGCTGTTTGCAGGGCAGCTGTGTTTGCTGCGGTTCGTGCAATTATCGGAACTGCCGAAAGGTCTGCCGCTGGCGGCGGGCGTGCTGGTGCTCTGTATGGTGTTGCAGTGCATCCGGCTTGCCGCCCGGTCAGAATATATTGCAGAAGGCTGAAAGGAAACAAGTCATGGAACTGAAAATCCAGAATATTACAAAGCGATACCGGGATAAAACGGCGGTGGATGATGTGTCCATCACTCTCACGCCGGGTGTGTGGGGACTGCTGGGGGCGAATGGTGCAGGCAAAACAACCTTAATGCGGATGCTGGCGGGCATTCTGCGGCCCAGCAGTGGCCGGATTTTGTGCGATGGGGTGGAGATTGGGACGCTTGGTGCGGCCTACCGGGAAAAGCTGGGGTATCTGCCGCAGGAATTCGGGTTTTACCCGGAATTCACGGTGCAGGACTATCTGGAATATATGGCGGCGCTCAAGGGTCTGCCGCGCACAGAGGCTGCCCGGCAGATCGACGCACTGCTGGAGCGGGTAAGCCTCACTGAGGTGCGCTGCAAAAAGATCATAAAGCTTTCCGGCGGTATGAAGCGCCGGGTAGGCATCGCACAGGCGTTGCTCAACGACCCGGAAATTCTGATTTTAGATGAACCTACGGCAGGGCTGGACCCCGGAGAACGGGTGCGTTTCCGCAATCTGCTGTCGGAGTTTGCGCAGGAACGGATCGTTCTCATTTCAACGCATATCGTTTCGGATGTGGAATACATTGCGGCCGAAAATGCCGTGATGAAGGCTGGCAAAATCATTGCACAGGACACCACCGAAGGGCTGGTAAAGCAGATCGAAGCCAAAGTCTGGCAGGGGAATATCCCGATGGAACAGCTTGACCGGTGGGAATACCGGCTGCGGGTAGTGAACCTGCGCAACGAGCCGGACGGAACGGTAACATTGCGGTATCTGGCGGATGCACCGCAGCTGCCGGACAGCGTCCCGGCACAGCCCCGGCTGGAAGATCTGTATCTGTGGCTGTTCCCGGAGGAAATGGAGGAAGCAAAATGAACCTGTATCGTTTGGAATTGAAACGTGTGTGCAAAACTCGTATGACAGCTATTCTGCTGGCCATTGCGCTGGTGCTGGCTGTGGTCATGGCATATCTGCCGGTGACCTTTATCGGCTGGACGGAACTGGATGCCAGCGGAAACGAAGTGCGTTACACGGGTCTGAAAGCAATCCGGAAACGGCAGGAGCAGCAGGTATCCGGTACCATCACGCCGGATGTCATGCAGGAAGCACTGGAAGCCTATCAGCGGGTGTACCGGCAGTATGATGCAAGCTCCATCAACGATATCCCAGTCGAGGTATTTTATAAAGAACTTGCCCGGTATCAGCCTCTTGTGAACAACGCAAAGGAAGCCTTTGCCGACCCGAAAACCGGCATGGCACCGGGCGTGATGAGGCTGACTGCGGAGGATATGCAGAACTTTTACAGCCAGCTCCCCAAACGGCTGGAATCGGTGATCTGGCTGGAACAAAGCGAAAAGCCCGGCTATGAGCAGGCGCAGGCCATTGCAAAGAAAAAGTTCGATGCTGTACAAAAACCGTTCACCTATTCATTTGGGGTCAGTTCAGACGCAATGGATTACCAGACCCTGTTGAGTTTGCTGCTCACCCTGCTGTGCGCGGTGATTGCGGCCCCGGTGTTTGCATCGGATGCACAGACCGGGGCGCAGGACATCCAACTGTGCACAAAAAACGGCGGTCTGCGGCTAGCAGCGGCAAAGCTAGCGGCGGCGTTTAGTATCACAGGGGCGGCATATCTGCTCTGCGGCGTGGTGTGGATCCTGGTCACGAATGCTCTATTTGGCTGGGAAAGTACCCAAACTTCCGTGCAATGGCTGTTTTCTGTGACCAGCCTGCTGCCGTATACCGTTGGCCAGATGGAGTGGGTCATGCTGGTGGCAAACTTCCTGATCTTCTTTGCGGAGGTGGCCTTTGTGCTGATGGCATCCGTATGGGCCAAGAACAACCTGACCGCTTTGTCTGTGGCGCTGATCAGTGTGGTGGCACCGCTGATTGCTTATATGGTCGTGCCGGGCTCCTTTGGAGAATGGCTGTCCACCCTGCTTCCGGCAGGGGGCATTGGGCTTTCCAATGCATTGCTGTATAAAATGATCAGCTTTGATTTTCTCTATGCAGGCGGGCATGCTTTCTTTCAGGCAGATGTGCTGCTGGCATCGGCACCGATCAAGATCGTTCTGCTCGTTGGACTGGCAGCATGGGGGTATCTGCGAAAGACCAAGGTGGCTTAAAAGGAAACGCTACTGAAAAAAGTTCATCGGATGCATAGAAAACTGCATCCGATGAACCTTTGTGTCCTAAGCTCTCTGCCAAGAATCAAAGTTGATGTACATTTGATGTGTGGTATAAATTGGTAATATCGGGTACGCTATTCGCCGGACGAAACCGGCCGTTTTTCCGGCTTTGCATAAAAATCCGATACCTGTTTTAAGGGGTTGATTTTGGCTCTGCACATTTTTGCACACTTTTTGCACACCGGAACGGCTGGATAACGGATGCAAGAGGAAACAACAGGTGCAAAGAATGCAGCGGATGCAAAATGTTAATTTACGACAAAACGCTAAAAACGACGAATTTGCGTAATTCCGGAAATTGATGATTGTTGCGCGTTGGTTTCTCTTAATCAGTGGGCCCAGGGTTCGAGTCCCTGGAGGTGCACCAGATTTTGAACGTCAAATCGTAAGATTTGTCGTTCTTTTTTGTTATGTAACCCCAAAAAATCGGGGTCTGCACGGTCAATGCACGGTTTTTGCACGGTCGGCTTTTTCGTGGGAATCCTCTGCATGGGCTGGAATTGCTTTGAAAAGCGTGGTAAATTTTGCATCAAGTCAGCAGAGCCAGACGGAGCTGCGCCTTTACTTCGGGGTCTGCATGGTAATCGCCTCGGCTCTGTACTCTGGCGCTTTCCGTCAGCAAGTTCACCCGGTCAGCGCACCGACGGAGGGCGATTTCCCGCAATGCGGTGAGATTTTCCAGCGTGAAAAAATTAACTGTTGCCCGCTGCGCCTGATCTTCCCGGTACACATTTCCACTTGCCAGTCGTTCCAGCAACTCCGCAGGCTCAATATCCACCAGTTCTACCTGATCTGCTTGATCAAAGGTGGAATCCGGAATGCGCTCCCGCACAAGAATTCCGGTGATAGAGGCCACTGTATCGTTGAGACTCTCGATATGTTGGACATTTACAGTCGTATAGACATCAATTCCAGTATTTAGCAGTTCCTGAACATCCTGATACCGCTTCGTGTGCCGACTGCTTTCGGCGTTGGTATGGGCCAACTCATCCACCAGTATGAGCTGGGGATTTCGCTTGAGCGCAGCATCAATATCAAATTCACGAAGGGTCATTCCTTCGTAAGCAACTTGTTTCACAGGAAGCTGCTCCAAGCCGTCCAGAAGTGCCATCGTCTGGGGTCGGGCATGGGGTTCTATGTATCCAGCAACCACATCGATGCCACGCTCCTTAGCCTGATGAGCCGCCTGAAGCATGGCATAGGTCTTTCCGACACCTGCGGCATAACCGAAAAAGATTTTGAGTTTTCCGCTTTTCTTAGTGGATGCATCGTTACGGATCGCACGAAGAAGCTGATCCGGATCTTGTCTTGGCAGTTCCATTTTAACCCTCCTATCTGTCACTCATGTAGAAGTGATTCCCTTTGTGACTCTTTACGTGTCCTTAATCATATATCAAAGGGAGTAAAAAAGGTAAAAGAGAATGCGTATCTGTATTAAAACGCTCTAAAGATGCAGGACTTATTCTTTTTTATCACGAGCTTGTGCCAGAAATTCAATCAGCCGTTTCCTTGTCAGAATCCCGCATAGAGCATTCCGGCCATCAACGATGGGGACAAAATTCTGATTCAGCATTGCAGTTACAACCTGCTCGGAATCTGCATGGCGCGGCGGATAAAAGTGGAGAGGGAGAGATTCAGGAGTTTGCAAGTGAGTTCCAGTGACGCTTTTTCCTCCGCTGTCACACGGAACTTGATGACGTGCGTTTTGTTGTTCGGCGTGTCGTGGTGCTGGGAATTGCTAGGGGTCGATTGAACATTCGTTTTGGTCATTGTACCTCCTGTCTGTTCGATAACTCCTCGGTGAAGTTATGTAAGCACGACACGCCGTTCCATTCGTGCCGTAAGGCACGAATGATGAGCAGGGTTTGGGGCAGGCACGCCCCAACAAGATCACTTCGGAAATGCAGACGCATTGAAGAAGTGAAGTCCCGGATGGACAGGAAATTTTCAAGAATTGAAAATTTGTGGCCACGGGACGGTTCTTGCCCTCTACCGCTGCGCTCAAAACCGTTTCTGGGTAATTGTTTCCAAATTGTTAAGACGCAAAAAATAAGTAGAGGATCCCCGCTCGTATATACAATCGCCGGTTGACCCGAACGAAGTTCCTGCCCCTGTTTTGCAGCGGCGTTGTCCGGCTCGCCCACAGGTCATGGCACAGTATCACGTTCAGACGGCTTATGAATGATTCAAGGTTCAGTATGAAGAAAGCCGGGCGCAGTGCGGACACTACGTTCTGCTTCTTTCAAGCACAAGAACAATACTCTAAGGTTGTGCGGTCAACAACCGAAAACAATTTTCGGAGACTTGTACAACTATATAAGGTTCTATTTGTGAAAAAGAAAAATACCGCCCATGCAGCGCAGCGATGGATTTTGTCGGGTGAATCGGCGGCAAAATGAATCGGGTGTGTTGCGGGGCGGTACGTTCTTTCTGGGCAATCATCCGCTGAAAGTGGTGGTTATCACGGTGAGCACCACCACTTTTTCAGCAGGATTTGGAATAAAAGGTATCATGGAAGCAAAGGTGCGTCAAGATAGTTTTGCAAAATTTATTGCGGTAAATCGATAGGAGTAAGACTTTTTGCTGTTAAACATTATGGTGGATGAGAAAACAATGCGTGAGCGATGGACACTTCAGCGATAAAAAGTGGCGGAATATTTAAATAAAAACGACAAAAAAATCCAACTGGACAGGAACAAGGGGCTTTACTGAGATGTAAGGACGACACAGAATAAACAAAACAAAAATCCGATCATAATTCCAACTTTCCAAACACAAAAAGGCTTATAGAGAGTGAAGGATCCCACAGCAAGTGAAAAGGAGCGAACAACATGCTGATTTACCCGAAGAACAAGAAGGGCGACCAGAAGGACAGCCTTGTCTGGAAGGAGGACAACTTCCTCCGTCTCCGCGGTCTTGCGGACTCAGTGGTCCACAAGACCGACTTCAAGACCGAGGACGGCAAGGACGTGTTAGCCGGAGCTTACTACGAGCGCATCCGTCGGGAACTTGAGACGCTGGAGGCGGCCAAGCTTGCACAGCTCAGCAAGTCTCTGGGACCCAAGGCTGCTGCACTCAAGGCCATGCCTCAGCCGACCGGCGGCAGCAGCAACAGCAGTCCCCGCTCCACCGGAGCACGGCGTGCCGCACGCGAAGCCGGTGAGCGCCGTGCCCGTGCAGCCAGTGAACGCAAGGAGCTGGCCGCGTCCATCCGGGCAGAGCTGCTGGATGCCGAGGCCGAGATCAATGAAGTCTACTGCCGCGCAAACGCAAGCCTTGTGAAGTACAGCAAGGCAGGCAAGTTCCGTGTGATCAATGATGAGGAGATCCCGCGCTTTCACCCGGGCTTTTCTGCCCGGAAGTTCGCTGAAACCCTGGGTATCGACAAGGAGGTATTCGAATGAAAAATCCGTTCAAGAAGGACGACAGCGCCAAGCTGCCCGAGCAGGGCCGTGAGCGCACCGAGATCGACTACGCACACCGCACGATCGTCCACCATATGTTATACGGTTACCCGGGAGACTTTAGCAGCTGTTCGAGCTACCCGGATTATGATGACCCAGAGATGTTCGCGGACGTGTTGGAGCAGGCTGCCGACGCGGTCAAAAAGCTGGACCTTGACGAGCACACCCCGGTGTTCGACGAGCTTGTCCGCCTGAAAGCCCAGCAGCTGGCCATCTCCAGCCTTGTGGAGACCCGGTATCACCACCATGCATCCGCTCTGAACCTGCAGGCTGATCTCCGACTGCAGGAGGAAAACCTCCGCGCCAGCAAGAAGCTCATTGAAGAGCAGCTTGCAGACGTGAACGCTCGCATCCAGAAACTGGAAGCCTGACATCCGCAGCGATACGAAACACAACACGAGATAAGACCAGGAGGTACAATATATGTACATGGGTGAGCACACCAACGTGACCGAAAAGCTCCACGAGATCCAGAACAAGGGCCGCACCAAGAGCAGCCCGCTGGACCACATCGCACTTCCCCTGACCTTCTTCTTCATGGTAACCGACCTCATGACTGTCCACCTCTATACCGAAAGCCTGTTCGACGAGCGGCCCGAAATGGCCATGCTGGTGGCTGCCTCCATCGCCCTGCTGCTCGATGCCTGCCCCATGCTGGCAGGCAAACTCAAGGGCCAGCTGGACGACATGCTGCCCCGTGATCAGCGGGCGACGAAGCGTCGCATCAGCGCACTTCTGGGCACGGCCGTCGGAGCCTTTGCAATCTTCGCGGGTTTCTGCATCGTGTCCACGCTCATAAGTGTGGAGGCCCTGGGAGCAACGGAGAACCCCACCCTCTACATGGTGGGCCAGTACATCCGTATGCTGCTGCCCATCGCCACCAGCGTAGGCTCTTACGCCATCGGCTTTTTCAGCGACCACCGCAGCCAATTGGACAGCCTGAAGGCCCAGCGCCTGGACCTGCAGGACCTGGCTGCCGACACCGACAGCGCCATCAGCCATGCGGAGTTTGCAGCAGCAAACTTTGACCCGGACCTCCAGGACTACCGCTTTGCACAGGCAAAGCTCAAGAGCCTGAGCATTGCGGCCCGGCAGGCACGCCTGACTGCCCGCATGAAGCTGGCCGAGGAGCTGGGCAGCGTAGAGGCCGCAGACGCTCTGCTGCACAGCGCGGGTCTGGACGACCTGCTGGACGAGCAGCACTGGCAGGCCATGCTGCTGCCCCCTGCCTCGGCTGAGGCTGCACCGGAACAGCCGGTGCTCCGCCTTGAGGCAGAGCCTGCCGCAGAGGAAGTGCCTGCCGCAATGGCATCCTGACCCCAAAACAGATTTTTTCAGAAAAAAGCTGCCTGTTTTCCAACTGAGAAGGCAGGCAGCGCCTTTTCTGAGGTGTAAGACGCAAACCTCCCGAACGAAAGGAAACGCTATGAAGCTGAAGATGCTTACCCGCATGGCTGCCATGGTGGCAGCTGGTTCTCTGGTGGTCGGCCTGCTGGCTGGCTGCAGTGTGATCCCCTCCAAGGACGGTGCGGCGGACAATGCCGTGGCCACCGATACTGCCCTCATCATTACCCAGGGCGACGGTATGCCTGCGCTAACCAACGCCGAGGAGTTCCTCAACAGCGTAAATGTGACGCCGGGCGGCAGCGCCGGACTGGTGGTGGCCGATGGCAAGCCGTTTGCGCTCGGTCCTCAGCGCTTTGACCAGGTCAAGAACAACGACATCCAGCAGGCCCGAGCGGACAAGACAGCACGCTACCAGCTGGTCGAGGCGGTCCAGGGCGCTGCAGCCACCACCCCTGAGACCGACCTGATCTCCGCCATTTCTCTCGCCAGCCGCATGCTGTCCGCCGGTACGGCTGACAATAAGGTGCTGATCATCCGCCATTCGGGTGTGAACACTGCCGTCGCCAGCCTGCCCATGCAGGACCTCGACCTGCTGAATAGCGACCCTGCCCAGCTTCTGGACCAGCTGGACGCAGCTGCCATGGTGCCCCAGCTGAATGGCGTGCCCGTTGAGTTCTACGGTCTGGGCGATGTCGCGGGCAGCCAGGGCACGCTCAGTGCCCAGCAGGTCCAGTGGCTGAAGAGCTTCTGGCAGGGATTCTTTGACCGCACGGGTGCAAACGTCACCTTCCATACCGACATCGTGTCCGGCGACGCCCTCAACAACGGCCACACCGTGACACCTCTGGCCGCTGCAGGCGCACCGACCTTCGTCAAGGTCAGCGCCGAGCAGGTGGCGTTTCAGCCCGACAGCACGACTTTCCTCGATGAGGCAGCTGCCCGTGCAGCGCTGAACGGTCTGGCCGAGCAGCTCAAGGAGGCCGCCTCTGGCCACTACATCGTGGCTGGCAGCACCGCACAGGTGGACAACGCCAGCCGGGAGGGCGCACAGGCACTGTCTCTTGCTCGCGCTCGGGCAGTACGTGACGTGCTGGTGGTGGCCGGCGTTCCGGCCGACCAGATCACCTGCCTGGGTCTGGGCAACGAGCCGACGAGCGTGCGTAGTGCAAACGAGGCCGAAAACCGCTGCGTCTATGTGGTCTCGTCCGACAGCGTACAGGCCACGGAGTTCCGCTCGGTGGGGCAGACCGAGAGCTGACCGGCAAAAAGACAGGACACCCCGGCACAGAATGCTCTGTACCGGGGTGCCTTTTTGTATGCGAAGGTGGCGATGCACCAGCCGATTTGGCCCATGGGGAAAGGGCGTTCGCACTGGGCCGCACAGACAGTTTTCGAAAAAGCACTTTCATTTTGGCGGAAAGTATGATATACTTTATGACAGAATTGGTGAGATGAACAGTTCCGGCGCTGCCAGACGGCTCCGGAATGGACAGTTTTGCTGATTTAGCTCACACCCCGCAAGGGGACGTAAATAAGTTGTGTGTTATGAAAGATTGGCTCCATGCAAGATTTAGCTTACACCCCGCAAGGGGACGTAAAAGATGTTTGTCAAACATATACCAACTCATGTGTCCCGATTTAACTCACACCCCGCAAGGGGACAAACAACAGAAGGAACTTTTCTGCACTGCATAGATGCGGCAGAAAAGTTCCTTCTGCTTTTTTAATTTTTTGCGCCGTTTTCCAACCGGGCACGGCGGCAGAGCCTTTCTCTGAGTGTAAGAAAGAAACACCTGAAACGAAAGGACAAAGCCTATGAAACGTCTTTTGGAAGGACAGCAGCTGCAGCGAACGGTCCCAACCACGGCGGGGCGTGTGGAGCCGGTGGTGCACCTGCCCGGCGGCCTGACGCTGGACGACCGCAGCTGCTGGCAGTACCCCACCATGCTGGTGGGCAATGTGGGCAGCGGCAAGTCCACCCTGATGGAACAGATCCGCCGCCCCGTGCTGGCCCACGCAGACCGCGTGCAGGACACCGTCGTCATCTTTGCGGCCAAGCCGGATGTGCTGCGCTGCCGCCGCCCCGGCGACCCGGTGATCTCGGTCTCGGCCACCGACCCCGCCAACTGCTGGAACCTTTTCCGGGAGCTGGATGCCTCCGATACGCCGGAACTTACCCTGCGTGAAATCGCCAGTGCTCTGTTTGCCGAACAGAAGAAAAAGACTACCCAGATCTTCTTCCCGGAGGCAGCGCAGGAGATCTTCTACCAGACGGCACGCTTCATGCGGGATTTCGGCCGCACCAACAACATCCCGGTCTCCAACGCAGAGCTGAGCGAGTTTCTCACCCGCACAACGGTCTTTGCACAGGAAGGGGCCGGCACCGGAACCAACGGCAGCTGGCAGGAACTGGTAGAGCGGTACCCCACTTACTTTTCTGCCGCCCGGGATCTTATCGGGGACGGCGGAGCCCAGGGGCTGGGTGTACTCAGCGAGGTACGCACCATGCTCAGCCGCCTGTTCATTGGCAGCTTCAACACAGCCGACGGCCGGTTCTCAGCCCTGCAGGCAGTCCGGCAGGGCGGCAAGCGGGTGTTTATCCTCTATGAGCCGGACAAAGCAAGAACGGCTCTGCCGCTTTTCAGGCTGCTGCTGGATCTGATGCTGCAACAGAGCATGAGCCCCACCCTGAACCACAAGGTGTGGTTTCTGCTGGACGAGTTCAGTCTGCTGCCTAAGGTCGAATCCCTGACCGATGCCCTCAGCTTTGGCCGTGACCCTTCCGGCAATGGGCGCGGCGGTGCGCGTATTATTGCGGCAGTACAAAGCGTCCAGCTGCTGACTCGCCATTACTCCGAGGCAGAGGCCAAGACCCTGATGTCCTTGTTCCCCAACCTCATCACCATGCGTGTCATGGACCCAATGTCCCGTGCAGCCTTCGCAGACCGCTACGGCACTGCTCGCGTGATCTACCGCTACATGGGCGAGGGCAACCGGCCCGTGACCACCGACTGCGAGCAGAAAGTGGTGACAGACGCCGACTTTTCCCAGCTGATGAAACCGGGCCAGGCCCTGATGAGCCTGCCCGCCGTCTCGCCGGATCCCTTCATTTACGACGGCTTCCGGCCCTGACCGAAGAAAGGAGAATCCCATGGCTTTGTTCCGCTCCAACCGGGGCATGCATCTTCTGGCACTGCCCACGACCCACGCCGATGCAGAGAACACCCGCCGCAAAAACATCCAGGATGGCGGCACCACCACCGCATCCCGCCTGCTGGCACAGGCCCGTGTCCTGCCGCAGGAGGCGTTGGTCTGCGGCTCGCCGGGACGCATCTTCCCGGTGGTGGAGGCCCTGCAGCGGCAGAGCAGCTGCCCCTTCGTGCTCATCGGCACTGCCCTGGACCTGACCGACAGTCCGCTGCTGCGGCTTCCGGTCCAGTGGCAGGATACCGTGCTCCCGGACCGGCTTCCGGAGGGCAGCGGCAGGATTACGATCAATCCCGGCGAGTTCGGCATGGGCATGATGCAGATGGCAGACTGGGGTGGCACCCACACCATTCTGCTCTGCCTGGGGCAGGGACTTTCGGCCAGCACCGAGCTGCTGGATGCCCTGAATGCCTGCGGCGACTATGTGCTGCTCTGCAGCAGCCTGAGCCGGGCGGTACCCGGCCGAACAGGTGGGCTAACCACGGAGGGCCTGCTGCGCTCCATGCGATATCTGGTCGTCTCGTCCGCAGGCGGCGACGCCCAGACCCTGCTGCAGGTCCTGCCCAGCTACGAGAGTGAGCGGGTGACCAACTCCGTCGGCTTCAACACCCACTGCGACCGAGGCGGCATGATGGGGCACCACGGCGGCAGCGGCTTCAGCTTTGGCCAGAACCGCGAAGTGGTCACCAAGCCCGTGCTTTCGCAGGACGACCTCACCGGGCTCCGGAACAACTCGGAGTTTCTGGTCTATAACCAAGACCTTATGAGGCTCTGGGTCGGAAAAATCGGCTGAAAACCAACCAAAAACTTATCCGCTTTTTTCGTACAACCTGCACATTGCAGGAACGCTTACCGGTGCGCTATACTGGGCGCAACACGACTATGTTGTCAGCTGTATATCGTGCACAAACGAAAGGAGAAACGCTATGAAGCGTATCTACGTGACCACCATTCCTCTGCAGGGCCGTCTCGACCTCACCAAGAACACCTACCGTTCCAGCGCCAATTCCGGCGACATCGAGACCCGTTTCCCGATCCTGCAGGTCCTGCACAACACGCTGCAGGAAGGCGACGATTTCCACATCATCGCCATCCGCAGTGTGAACGGCGATACCCAACGCAACTTCGGCTACCTCAAAGAGGAACTGCAGGCGATGGGCTTCACCGAGGACCACATCCGGGAGCTGCCCATGCCGGACGAGCAGGACTGCAGCACCCTGATCCGCCTGTGCCGCGATCTGTGCGACGTGCTGCCGGAAAAAGGCATCGCCTACATGGACATCACCTACGGTACCAAGACCATCCCTCTGGTGCAGCTGGCGGCTCTCACCTGCGCAGCAGCGACCCATGAGGAACTGGAGGTAGGTGGCGTCTACTACGGCGAGATGCGGCGCGTCAACGGCCAGAGCGTGAATCAGTCTGTTCTCCACGATGTTACGCCGCTTTATCACCTGCAGGGCCTCGTGGGCGGCATCCACGGCAACAAGGATACCGCCGAGATGGTCTACAACCAGCTGGTGTGGATGAGCCAGAACAAGGCCGAGCAGTAAGGGAGGGGGAATTTGATGTACGAGGAACGTGCAAACCTCCGGGCTACGATCGATGCATCGCCGCTCTGGGATGTGGATGTGGCCACCCGCAAGGCTCTCTTTCAGCCGATGCTGAAAAAGCTGAATGGCCGGGAAGAGCCTGCCAGGGACGACCCGGCTGAGGCCGCTGCGGTAGACCCGAAGCTGGAAGAAACCTACAAGAGGGTCTGGGCCGAGTGCTTTGAGCTGTTCCCGACGGAAGATGCCACCATCCTCTCGATGGCGTTTTTCCAGGCTGCGGCGGCATACCAGCCGGACCCGACACGAAAGAAGGACAGCTTCTGTGCTTACATGCAGATGGCCATGCGGCACCTGAAGGCCGAAGATGCCCGGAAAGAGGCGCAGAGCCTGGGCATTATGGACGTTAGCAAGGAGACCGCCCGTAAGGTCCGTCAGGCGTTGGACTACATGGACCGGATGGGTTACACCAGTGCCATGGTGACCGGCGACCCGCATCTGGAAAAGACGGTCGCACAGGCTGCCAGGATCGGCCAGCGGAGCCTGCACGAGGCTCTGCTGAACAAAGATACGCTGGTGTCCATCAACACCGAGCGGGACGACGGCACCGGGATCGAGATTGTGGACACGGGACTGTCTCCTGAAGATGGGCTGGAACTGAAAGAGGACATCTTCCCTATCCTGCACAAGGCTGTGCTGCTCATGAGCCTGGAAGAAAAAGAAAAGACCCGTGCCAATATGGTACTGTTCTGGTCCCCGCGCATTCTGGGCTATCTGCGGAAAAATGAGGCCCCCGACATGCCGGAACGCCTTGGCCGTAGCGACGACCTGCGCCCCCTGGAGAGGGACGGCATTCTGTGGGACCAGCTGATTCTGCGGGACTATGTGCACTTCTGCGTGCAAGAACCGCTTTATAGTGGCGAAGGCCCGGAAAATCCGAAGGAGCTTGAAAGCGCCGCAGTGAACCCACTGCTGCTGCCGACTCGCCGCCCGGAGCAGGACAAGACCGTGGCAGAGTATCTGGGCAAGGACAAGGGAACGGTTTCCTACCATAACCAGAAGTTCGCCAAAATGTTCCGGGAGATGCTGAGCTTCAAGGACACAAAGCCTGAGAAGGAGTTGTAAACACTATGGGGGAGAACATTGCGCTCCTGTATATGAGCGCCTATTTTGCACAGCCTGCCCCGGAGGGCAGCAAAAACCGCTTCCTGCGTACACAGACCAACGAGGCTGCGGTCAGCGCCCTGTGGAAGGACCCTGCATCCCGGCCGGACAAGATCGTGGCCCTGTGCAGCGACACGGTCCGGACAAAGCCGACCGTCCCGGCGGCAGATGGCTCCGGCAATAAGGTGCCCACGCTGGAGTATTTCAGGGATGAGTTCCTGAAACAGCTTGGCGTGCAGCCGGAACAGCTGGTGGCGGTCTCTGTGCCCGACAGCATGGAGGAAGCCGACCAGACCCGTGCGATCTCTGCCGTGCTGGAACAGGTGGCCGAGAATGACAACCTCTACATCGACCTGTCCGGTGGAATGCGCGATACGGCGACGCTGCTGCTCATTGTAGCCCGCTACCTCAAGGACATCCGCATGGTTCAGACCAAAAAAGTGCTTTACTCGGAGCTCAAGGGCAACAGTTCCGTTGTGCGGGACAGCACGGGCCTGTACAACCTGATGGACCTGATTACAGCAGTGGATGCGTTCTTCTCCACCGGTACGACCGAGAAACTGAAAGCATATATGAAACAGACCGGTGAGACGGACCCTGACATCCTGAACCTGCTTGACCGGATCGACCATTTCGCGGATGATCTGGCCCTCTGCCGCGTGCAGATGCTCAAGGCCGACCTCAAGGCCATTGCCCGTCAGATCAAACAGCGCCCTGCCTCGAGGGAAACGCTGAGCAGCCTGCTCTATGAGCTGATGAACGACCGCTTTGAGGCAGAGTTCCAAAACCTCATGGGCAGCCGTTCAGACAGCCTGCCGGCACTCGTGCAGTGGTGTGCCCACCACCGGATGTACCAGCAGGGACTGACCCTCCTGAGCGAGGAAATGCCCACCTATTTGTGTGGTCACCTGTTTCTGCAGCCAACCGGCAAAGCACTGGATTACATGGCACTACAGCCCCAGAACAAAGGCAAGAGCTGGGTGTTCCCAATGTTCCACTACCACTTCTGCCGCGCTGCTTTGTTCCATGAGGCACGGCCCTTTACCGTAAACCTCTGCCTGACCAAGGACAAGACTGAGGCGAACGGAAACGCTCTGTTCCGTGTGGCGACTCTGACCGAAGCACAGGAGTATCTGACAGCCGCAGTGGAGCAGGGGGAACTGCTGTTGGATCTGACCCGGAAAGACACTGTGGCGCAGGGAATCGTATACTACCAGAGCGTACAGCAGTACCGCAACCAGATCAACCACGCCACGGACAGCGCGGTTAAATTTCAAAAGGACACAGGGCTTCTGCCGCTCAGCACAAGCGCCATTGAGCAGACGTTGGGGGACGTTGCGTTCTACCTCTTCAAACTGAAAGAGTGTAAAGCCACTGCCCCGGTGGGCATAGAACTGCTGGACAGCAACAAAGCATTTTAAGGCTCAAAAAGTCATAACAAAAACAGCCATCACTTTCCAACTGAAGTGATGGCTGTTTTTTGTTATCCCCTCGCGGGTATGATCTAAGTGCAGCACAATTTTGTGCCAGAAGAAAGGGCTACACACATTTATCGTAACTTCTGCGGCAGAACCAGCGGCTCCACCGATACGCCGCCCATGCCAAGGGTGGTTTTGATCCCGATGCCGCCGTAGGGCGCAAAGGAGAGCAGGGCGTTCCAGAGCTCCAGCAGCGGCAGGGCCAGCCGGGCCTCCACGACAGCGCTGCCCACAAAGCCCGGGATGCAGGTGTTCTTGATGGGATAGGAGACGGTGTGCAGGCTGTAATCCCGGATGCGCAGCCCGCACAGGATGGCGTCCAGCGCATCCGGGTCGCTCAGCTGGCAATCCGGAAAGGCGGTGTTCCAGTGCAGCACAAGGCTCTGCAGCAGCAGGAATTCCTGCGGGTAGATGGCGTAGCGTCCCGCCTGCTTGAAGGCGCAGGGCGTGCGGAACCACAGCCTTGTCCGGCTGGCGGAGTCCTCCCGCGCAGCCAGCAGAAGCTGCAGGCCGTTTTCCACCGAGCGGCTGCCCAGCAGCTCCATCTGCAGGGGTGCGCCGTGCAGTTTCAGCGTGGTGCAACCCGCAAGCAGCGGCCGCACCTGTGCGGCGAGGGCTTCGTCCAGAAGATTCAGCGTCCACACCGAGGTCTGCGCTGCGGCATCAAAGCACAGGGACTGCGACAGCGGGTGCTCGCCCTGCTCATGGAGCCGGGCAGCGGTATCGGCAGGAAGCTGCGACATCAGCCAGCCGTAGATACGGTAGGCCCATGCGGAGGGCAGCCGTGGGGTCTCTGCTGTGCGTAGAGAGAACTGCAGTTGCTCGATCATAGGATGTTCACCTCGCAGAACCCGGCCGGGTATCGCTTGCCTGCATAGGTGATGTACCGCGCGCGGTGCGGCGAAACGCCAAGGCTGATGTCTGCCTGATGACGTCCGTGCTGGGTCTGAAGAATGCGCTGGGTCCATTTCAGGGCGGCGGCATAGTCGTCCTTCAGGTAAGGGTAACCGACCGTTTTAGAGAAGAAGCCGGTGCCGCCGCCAAGGATGAGGTGCGGGGTGTCCGGGATGTTTGCAACGGGATGGCCCTGCGGGAAGTGCGACAGGAAGGTATCCTGATAAAAGCTGCTGAACTCGGCGATGGCTTCCAGCAGAGCATCCTTTGTAATGGGGTGGATATGCCGGTTGAGGATGCTCTGGTCCAGCGTCAGCCGGAAGCGGATGGTCTCGCCCGGGCGCACGCACTCCTGATAGAGGGGCAGATCCTTGGCATCACCGTCAAAGTCCTCGACCCGGGCAGCGGAAAGGGGCGAGATCAGGGTGCGCCCGGTCAGGATCAGCTTGTCGTTGTCGATGGGGGCGCTGTCGGAGACCTGAACACCACGGAAAATGCTGTCCAGGATGTCGTCGGCGGCAGCACCGGATCTCAGCTTGTTGGCGTAGCTACCCTCTGGAAATACGTAATCGTGGTTGACCTCAAACGCTTCCAGAGTGCGTTTTTTGTCGGAGACCGGCGTCTCGTGCAGCAGCAGATGCACCAGCCACGCCGTGCGCAGCGCGCCTTTCAGGCTGCTGCCGGGGATATAGGCGCGGCCGTAGGCGTCGCGCTGAAACTGATGGATCTCCTTGGTGCCGTTGTAACCGGCAACATCCTCGGTCACGGCCAGGCGATACTGTATCAATGGCTTGTCGCCCATCAGCTTCGGGTGTTCCAGCCAATCTTCTGCAAGATGACAGTCTCTGGTCCAGAAGTCCAGCAGACTGCTGTTGGAGCTGAGCATGAACTTCTCGAACTGCCGCACCAGATCGTGCCGGAGCATGTAGTCAAAAAACAGTTCCATGTTGAGGATCTTGACGCAGCCCTGGTTCGGGGAATAGATGTATTCCCGTTTGCCGATCTTACGGCCGCTGCCAACGAACAAAGGAGACTGCGTTTTCAGTGTCAGATCAAAGACCTGCAGGTGATCCTGCTGGATCATAGTGTCACCCCCATAAACAGCGGTTTCGAGTAGCGGTAAACAGGATGCGGCAGTGCGGTGCCCACATCATAGAGCTTGCCCTGATACGGATGCTGCAGAACCGAACCAGCAGCAAGGAAATACTGGGTCTGCTTTTTCATGGGGGTCTCCACCCATTCGGTGGCAGCAAAGCCGCTGCGCCGGACCAGTTGGAACGAGGCACCTTCCAGTGCAGCATCCATCTCTTCCTCTGCGGGCAGGCTGCTGGTCAGCAGCAGATAGGGCGAGGTGCTGCGTTCCAGCGCCTGCAGCATCCAGCGGGTGGACTCTTCTTCAGCGGTGTTCAGGCAGATGGGGTCACCGTCCAGATGGAACCGGCCGTAACCGGCGCTGGTGCGGCCGCCGATCCCGCTCAGGCCCAGAAGGGTGAAGAGATCCTTCAGCAGCTTGATCTGGTCGGTGCCCTCACAGGCACACAGGACATACAGGCCGCAGCCTGCGTGCAGGCGGTACAGGCCGACAAAGTACGGCTTGGCGTCGGCACCGTCGGTCACGCTGGCCTTGGTCTGCTCGTAGGCCTGGCCAAAGCTCTGGTCCAGCTCGTCCAGCGGGTAGGTGCCGCTGTGCAGGCTGGCGGTGTAGCGGTCGAATTTGGAGGCCGGGATCCAGGCAAGCTTTTTGACCGCCTTGCGCTCAACGGTGGAAAGCTCGGCAGGGGATGTGGATGCAGCGATCGGCTTGGGCAGGTAAAAGGAATTCCCCCGCCAGGGCATGGCATCGCTGATGCGCAGGGCGTCCGCATCGGCAGAGACGAGAAGCTCCTCCAGCGCGGGCTCGCCGTACACTTCCAGCGCCGTGTGGCACAGGGCCGAAAAGATCGTGTCGGCACGCAGGGTCAGGGCAGAGGACTGGGAGCCGACCGCCGAGTCGGAACCACCGAAGTGGACTGCCGTATCAAACGCCAGCTTTAGCAGAAAATAGTTCATACTCTTCGACCTCGGTTTTGAAGGTTTGGCGGATGCCGTCCAGATCAACGTTCAGCGTCTCCGGATAAGGGATCACCTGGAAGTTCTGGAAGCTCACACGGCCGTTGCCGCGGGAGCCGTGCCCGCCAAGGTAGTCCAGCTGGAGCAGCTTCATGGCCTTGGACAGAAGCAAAAGGTCCTCTTCCATCTCTTTGGGGTCGGACAGGTTGTAAACGATGTTGATCCCGAACCGGGAACCGGCAATAACGCGCTCAATCTGGCGATGGGTGGCCTTGGAGGTAAGGCGGTTGATCACGTTCTCCGACTTGACCTCGGTCACGCCCACGCCTTTCAGCTGATCGTAGTTGAGCAGAAAGGCGTCCGCAAACTGCAGCCGCGCAAAGCGGACCGGTTCGGAGCCGCCGAACATCCGCAGGATCACCTCGCCATCTGCGGAAAAATCCGGCAGCGTTTCGCCATTGACACAGCTGCGGCGGGCAAGCAGCGTGCGGAGCTTGCCCTTCAGGCTGCTGCCCGGCACGATGGGCAGCCCGGTGAACGGGTCACGGATGACGGTGCTGTCCACGGTACCAATGGCAGAAAAAGACGAAGAATCGCCGATATGAAGCCCCGTGCGGACAACAAGGTCACACTTGATCAGAATTTTGCCGGTCATGATGCATTCTCCTCTCCGGTTTTGGATTCAGAGTAGTAACGATGGAAGGCGACAAGTGCTTCCATGTAGTGGTAAAAATCAAGCAGGTCCTGCCGTGTGCAGGTGCCGACAGAGGACAGCTTTTCGAGATATTCAAACAGGTTGGCACCTTCCACAAGCTGGCGCACCTTCGGGTCGCGGCCGCATTCGTAAGCCAGACGGATGCGCATCAGCTTGATCTGATTGGCGCTCTCCTTCAAAAGCCGCTCCTCGGTGCGGCGGTTCTCGTTGTTGTAAACGTCACAGGCCAGGCGGAGCAGGTTCTGGATCTTGGTCTTGGTGATCAGGGAGTAATTCTCCTTCATCAACTGTTCCGCAAAATCAACGTAGTTTTCCGGAATGATCGGCTCTGCAGCAGCGGCCTTTGGCTTGGCCGGGCCTTTGCCGGAAGGATGATTCGGTTTTGGCATATCACTCTCTCCCTCGTTTCTGATAGACATAAATGTAGATCGCGGTGATCAGCTGTCGGCGCTGTTCCGGGTCCCGCGCCCAGTCCAGAACATTGTGCGAGAAGGTCCGGTATGCGTCCTGCTGGGCAGGGCTTGCCTTCTTCTCGTCCGGGCGCAGCCGGGCAAGCAGGTAGACGCACCGTGCAAAATTGACCTGGTCCTCCCGGGTATTGCGCAGCAGGTCGGTCAGGTTGTACAGCATGGAATTGCCGCGGTGATCATCGTCCTTTTTCTGGAACTGCGCAAAGAACTGCTCCAGACAGGCAAGTTTTTCGCCCAGCACTTTGTCCTGCAGCACATCCCAGGAATAGGTGTGGTCGGGCACGGCATCGAATAGCGCAGCACCGTTCTTGCCGGGCAGCTTTTTGGCTTCGTCCTCCAGCGCAGCGGTCTGCTCAGCTGCGGCACGGATGGGATAATGTTCGTTGAACATTGCGATGCCCGCGCTGATGGTCAGCGCCCCGCAGGTGTAGCTGCGCAGGTGCTTCTGGATGCGCAGGGCGGCCTGCAGGGTGTGGTTCCAGGCACCGACCAGAAAGACGTCGTCGCCGCCGGCGTAGACGATGCTGACGCAAAGCCCCTGCAGCAGGCCGTTGATGTGGTACTTGAAGAACAGCGACATCTGCCGCGAGAACGCTGCGGCGCGGAACAGATTGACGTACTTCATCCGCTGCACGGGGTCGGTCTGGTCCGGCTGCTCAAAGCCGGCAATAAAGGCCTGCCCCAGATTGTCCACGTCCATGCGGCAGATGGCGATGCGGCGGATGCCCTCCGACTGGTCGGCAAGATCCTCAATATTGTTGCTGGCGGCATAGTCGCCGACGAACAGGTTGACGGACGGGCTGAGCGTCCGGACCAGCCGGTTCTTGGTGTAGGAGCGCACGGCGTCGGCGCAGAGGCCGGAGTCGTTCGAGAACGAAAGGAACCGTTTGCTGCCCCGGATGCCCGGCAGCGCAAAGGCACCGGGGCGGGGCGTGCTGTGGACCAGATAAATCGACTGGCTCTGGATCTGCGCCGACAGGTTGGCAAACCGATTGCAGCACGGGCAGAGACCCTCGGCGTTGACCTGTGCGGAATTGCCGCACACCTTGCACTCCCGGGTACCGTCGGGGATGGCCTGCACACGGTTCAGGGCGCGGAGCGCAGCGGCATCGTAGGGGTGCTGCTTGTGCTGCTCGGCAATGGCGTTGACCCGGTGGAACAGGGCCTTGTAGGGGCTTGCCTCGGCGGGGACATTGCACAGGTCGTTGGCGCTGCAGGGGGTCCAACCGTTGGCCAGGAATAGCTGCACGCCGAACTGTTCGTTCAGCCAGCCGTTGAAGGCCCGGTTCCAGTCGGCAAGGGTCTGCTGCACGGTGGCGGTGTTGGGCAGCAGGAGATAGCAGTGCCCGCCGCCGCTGTAGATGATGTTAGTCCGGGTCAGGCCGCAGCCGTCCAGCAGCTCGTCCATGTAGTGCTCCATGAGCAGTTCCAGAAAGAACGAACGGCTGCGGAGGGACCGCAGGGCACCCTCGGTATGGACGGTGTAGATGAACCGCTGGATGCGGGAAAAGTCGGCGGTGTAGAGCAGGAACGCCGGTTCCCGGCGCAGCTCTGCGGGAGTGTCCAGCAGGGAAAAGGCGTCGGCCTGCTGTAGGTACTCGCTGACGCAGGCCGCCAGAGCCGACGTCAGCTTGAGCTGGTCGTAGAGAGAAATATCCCGGTCCTCGTCCCGCGCGGTGCTGGCAGGCAGGCCGCTGCACTGGGATTCCAGCAGGCCCAGCAGCGCGTTTGCCTGTGCCGGGCTGAACTGCAGGCCGGTGAGCTGCTCCGTCAGCTCCTGATAGAGCTCCCGGTAAACGGCGGCGGGGATGTCCGGCGCATCCTGCACGGGGTCGTACAGGGCACCGTCCGGGCGGGCAGCCGGGACGGAATACCCGGGGTGCTCCCCGTTCAGATGGCTGAAAATGGAGCGCAGGGGCCGGCAGCGGGAGCTGGCCGGTTCGGCGGCGGGGGTGTCGGCGGTCACAGACAGGCTGCGGGCAAAGGCCGCGCAGCGGGCGGCGTCCGACCCTGCGGCCGCGCCGCCGCGCACGGCAGCCCACTCCGGGGTGTCCGGCAGGGCGGCCAACAGGTCGGCTGCGGTCTTGTCGGCCCGGAAGGCCAGCTTGCCAAGGCCGTGCAGCAGGCCGCAGAAGGTGGCCTGCAAGGTGAGTGCGTTCAAGGAATCATCTCCTTCGGGCAAAATAGCAAGGGAATATGCGAAAAACAGGTTTGAAAAGATTTGTTCCCATTATAGCACGGGATCCGACAAAGAAAAACGCCGGAAACAGAGAAATTTCGACCGCTTTTTTGGTGAAACTTCTAGTGGAAAACAGCCCATATTTTATAAAAAAGCCCGCAGAAACTCCCGCAGTTGGAAAAATTGCGGAAAAAATCGGGCACAGCCCAAAATTTCACAAAAAAGCAGCCGCCCCGCTTCGCCGCACAAAACTGTGCAGTAAAGCGGGGCGGTCGTCTGTGTCCCCTTGCGGGGTGTAACCTATAGCTGTTACTGTGTTGAAGTGTATTATCCTACGTCCCCTTGCGGGGTGTAATCGGTGATTGGTCGAACTTTAACCTGATTTCCGGTGGGACAATTCCTACGTCCCCTTGCGGGGTGTGATCAGTTTGTGTCGGGTGAAGTGTTTCATGTGCCGGTCGACTTATCCTACGTCCCCTTGCGGGGTGTGATGACCCGCCGCTGAGGGCCTGGCTCTCAAACGGCTCGACTTATCCTACGTCCCCTTGCGGGGTGTGATGGCAAAAATGAACAAAAGTGACCGGCCGAAAACCGGCAGAATGCACCTTTTTCATAATGCTGGCACCATTATAACACACTCTGCGCAAAAAGAAAAGCGGAATGGAGAAAAGAATGCCGCTTTTTGTGGTGCGAACCGCGCAGGAAGTGCGCGTAAAAACCATGAAATTTTGAGATTTCGCACCGAAAATTCCAACTGCGGCTGCTCCGGCGGGCTTATCTTATGTGACCGGACAAAAACAGACGAATGCGAAAGGAGCACACAATGGGATTCTTCAGTTCCCTTTGGGGCAAAAACAGAGAGAACGGCAAAAACACCCAGAACAACACACCGACGGTGCAGCAGCCGAGAATGACGGAGGCGCAGCGGCACGATGCCTTTGTGCAGTCCCTGCGCGAGAACACGGCAAACGGGAAGTACGGCCCCGTACCCACCCAGAGCACTGCACGCAAAGCCGCGACAGGCTCCTCCGAGGACGGCGGCCGGGACCGCGGGGATGACCCGGGTGCCCCCGGCTCGCAGGGCCGCGAGAGCGGGCTGAAGTTTGGCACCTCCAAGTCGGTGTCGGCCTCTCAGGGCAGCGGCAAGGGCCGGGGTGCCGGGCTGGGTCAGGGCGGCGGCCGCAGCGGCGGAGGACATGGGCCCGGCGGCCACGGCGGCCACGGCAGCGGCGGGCATGGCGGTCATAGCGGCGGCCACGGCCATGGCGGGCGCTGAAACTTTTTTGCGTTTTTCCAACCGCAGCCCAACCGGCGGGCTTGTCTGTAGTGTAAGACAAACCTGCTTCAACAGAAAAGGAGAAACCACTATGTTTGAGTCTGCACTTGGCAACCTGTGTATCGTGATCTGCGGCATGACCGTGCTGCTTTCGGCCTTTTTCATCTGGCGCACGGAGACGCTGCCCAACCGGCTGATCGTCGCTGCTGCGGCGGCGCTCGTGCTGATCTTCCGCTGGCAGATCAGCATGATGATCTACCAGTTCGTGGCGTCCATCTTCTCGCTCATCGCACTGTTCGTGGGCGTCGTGCTGCTCTGCGCCCTGCCCTTTGTGCTCATCCGTCTCTTCCTGCACTGAGGGGGGTGAAAGGATGGAGTACGCGTTCACGCTGAATGTCCTGCCCGTGGTCGGCGGTGTGGTGATCGTGCTGGTGCTGGTGCTCTGTGAGCTTGGAAGCACCGGCTTTGGCGGAGGTCTGCCGTCGGGCGGCTACCGGTATTACATCGGAGAGCACACCGTGCTGTATCTCCGGCAGTCCGGCACACGCTGCCGGGCCTATGTGCTGGAGGGCGAAGCCCCGCCGGCGGTGCCGCTGCACCACTCCCGGGGCGGTACTTATTTCAAGGTGTGGGCGGCCTCTCCGGCAGAGGCCGAGCTGGAGATCGAACAGGCTTATCAGCGGCTGCCGGAGCTTGAGCAGTAAGGGCAGCCGCACAACAGAAAGGAACCCGTTATGGCAAAGCTCCGGAAACTGGTCGGGTGGCTCCCGACCGTGGGCGCAATGATCTTCAATGGCTGTGTGATCGGTTGGCTGCACTGGGCAAAGCCGCAGCTTCTGGGGCCGGGGATCTCCGGCGGGGCCATCGCGTCCGGCTGTGTGATCCTGCATTTGCTCTGGTGGTGTCTGGCCCCGGCAGCAACGGCCTGCGTGATCGGCGGGCCGTTCTTTCTGTGGTGCGCCGCGCTGCTGCCGGCGGAGCTGCTGTTTGCGCTGACAGCGCTCCGGCAGGTCTGGCCGGTGGGGGTGTTGCTGGCAGTCCTCTGGTTTGCGGGCGTGTTTTGGTTCCGGCGCAGGAGCTTCCGGCAGTTCCGACGGCAAAGCCGCCGCTGCCACTACAGCGACTTCGACATCCTCTGTGGGCAGGATCGCATCCGTGAGATCTGCCGCCGGTTCGGCGTGCTGCTGGCAACGCTCCTGCTGGCAGTGCCGGTGTGCTGGGGCATGTGGAGCAGCCGGGTGTACCTGACCGCAGCGGCACCCGCGCAGACGCAGGCGGAAACAACGGCGCAGCTCCACGAAAAGAAATTCCTGCCCGGCTTTGCGGAGGATGTCTGGGAAACGGCGTCGCTGGACAGCAAGACCGAACTGGCAAAGCAGCTGGCCGCCTATGAGCTTGCCATGCTGGGGGTGCCGGACGGGACAGATGTTACGGTCCAGCCGCTCGACGAGGACTGGCTGGGCTACTACAGCGCCTCCTCCCGGCAGATCGTGCTCTCCCGGTCTGTGCTGGAAAGCGGGACCGCGCAGGAGACCATGGACACCATCGCCCACGAGGCGTACCACGCGCAGCAGGCCTATGTGGTGGAGAACATCGACTGGGACGATGCTGCGACCCAGGCGGCCTACTACGACCAGGCCAGACGATGGCTGCGGAACTATCAGAGCGGGTACGTCTCGGGCGACGAGGATATCCTGGGCTACTATTTCCAGCCGGTGGAGGCTGATGCCAGAGCTTATGCCAAAGAAGAAACTGAGAGGTTGCAGGAATTGATAAGTCGAAATTTGCAGGAGGATAAATAATTGGTATTGAAATAATTTTAAAATTGTGGTATATACATTATACGAAACATTGGTTTGGATGAACGATCCACCGTTCAATGATGTATAAATGGGAGGTGCCCGCCATGACCGCTGTGATCTATGCCCGCTATTCATCGGATAACCAGCGCGAAGAATCCATCGAAGGTCAAATCCGGGAATGTACGGCTTATGCCGAAAAGAATGGCATCACCATCGTCAAGCACTACATTGACCGTGCTATCTCTGCCAAGACGGACAATCGACCCGAGTTCCAGCAGATGACTAAAGACAGCGACAAAAAGCTGTTTGACATTGTGCTGGTCTGGAAACTGGATCGCTTTGCCCGGAACCGCTATGACAGTGCCCGGTATAAGACCCAACTGAAGAAGAACGGTGTTAAGCTCATGTCTGCCACCGAGGTCATCTCCGAGGGGCCGGAAGGCATCATTCTGGAATCGGTGCTGGAAGGTTATGCTGAGTATTATTCCGCTGACCTGTCTGAAAAGGTCATTCGTGGCATGACCGAAAACGCACTGAAGGGAAAGTTCACTGGCGGTGCCATTCCCTTTGGCTACATCATCAACGCAGACCACCGCTTTGAAATCGACCCGTTGACTGCTCCCTTTGTGGCAGAAACCTTCCAGCGGTACAACGATGGTCAGACCATGCGGGAAATTCGGGATTGGCTGAACGAAAAGGGCGTCAAGAACCAGCGCGGCGGGCTGATGACCTTCAACACCATTCAGCATATGCTGAACAATCGCCGCTACATCGGGGAGCTGAAATATCGTGATGTTTTGATTCCCGATGCGATTCCACCTATCGTGTCCGTAGAGCTTTTCAACGATGTACAGGAGAAGATGTTGAAAAACAAGAAAGCCCCTGCCCGTAGAAAGGCAGAGGACGACTACCTGCTCACCACCAAGCTGTTCTGCGGCTACTGTGGGGCGCTGATGTTTGGCGAAAGCGGCACGAGCCGGACGGGCGAAGTCCACCGCTATTATATAATGTGCTACTGCCAAAAAGCACAAGGGCTGCAAGAAAAAGACCGTCCGTAAACAGTGGCTGGAAGATCTGGTGGTGAACCAGACCATGCAGCTTGTGAAAGACGATGCCGCTATGGAATCCATCATCGCCAAGGTGATGGAACTGCAAAACAAGGAAAACACCAACATTCCTCTTTATGAAAAGCAGCTCCGGGATGCGGAATCGGGTATCCAGAATATGCTGAATGCGATTCAGGCTGGAATCCTGACCAGTTCCACCAAGGAGCGGCTGGAGCAGCTGGAAGAAACCAAGCGTGAGCTTGAAGCTCGCATTGCGGAAGAAAAGCTGGCAAAGCCGAAAGTGACTGAAGAGTTCATCCGGTTCTGGCTGCTGCGCTTCCGTAAGCTGGACATGAGCCAGCAGGAGCAGCGGCAGGCACTGGTGGATACCTTCATCAATGCCATCTATCTCTACGATGATAAGGTCCTCATTACCTTTAATTATAAGGAAGGTACGGAAACGGTCGCTTTCGGGGAAGCCGTGAAAGCAGAGAAAAGTTCGGATATGAGTGCGCGAGGTGCACCAGATATTGAACGTCAAATCGTAAGATTTGACGTTCTTTTTTATGTAGGAAAGCGGCTGCACACTTTCTGCACACCGTTTGCACATTTGCCTGAATCAGGGGCTTTTCTGCGCATGGCTTGCACAGCCTGCTTTCCTTAAAAACAAAAAACGTTGCAAAAACGGTTCCGCTTTTGTATAATAAAATGAGATGCTGGGCCGGAGCTGGATGCTCGGCCGGGGAACCAGAAGCGGGGAGGTGCGGCAAATGATACGGGTAGCCATCGTGGAGGATGAAGCGGAGATCCGGGAGCAGCTGATGGGATACGTTCAGCGGTACACCCGGCAATACGGGACCGCGTTTGAGGTGAAGACGGTTGCGGACGGATTGGAGATCCTGGAGGACTACCGCCCGGTCTATGACCTGATCCTTCTGGATATCGAGATGAAGCATCTGGACGGTATGGAGACGGCCCGGCGCATCCGGGAGCTGGACCCGGAGGTGATGCTCGTGTTCATCACCAACATGGCGCAGTATGCCATCAAAGGCTATGCGGTGGGGGCGCTGGATTACGTTCTCAAGCCGGTGCCGTACTTTGCGTTTTCGCAGCAGCTGCAAAAGGTAGAGGCGCAGCTGCGCCGCCGCACCCGGCACTATCTGGCGGTGCCGGTGGAGGGCGGCCTGCGGCGGCTGGATACCTCGCGCATTTATTACATCGAAAGCGAAGGCCATCGGGTGCATTTCTACACCGAGGAGGGCGATTTTGCGGCCCCCGGCGCGCTCAAGGCGCTGGAAGAAAAGCTGGCCGACCGGCCCTTTGCCCGCTGCAACAGCGGGTATCTGGTCAATCTGGCCCAGGTGCAGGCTGTGCAGCAGAACACGGTGGAGGTGGGGCCTTATGAATTGCAGGTCAGCCGCCCCAAGCGGAAGAGTTTTCTGGCAGCTTTGACCGACTACATCGGGGGTGACGGTCTGTGACGACGCTGCCGGATATCCCGCGCCTGTACACGGCGCTGGCCGAGTGGCTGGCTGTCGTTCTGTACGCCCAGAGCCGCCCGCCCCGCTTTGCGCGGAAGATCACCCTGGCCGCCAGCGGGCTGCTGGCCGTGATGCTGGGCGTTTTTCTGGAAGCGACCGGCGAAGTGCCCATTGCGTGGTGGGTCCCCTGCATGGGCATCGCGGTGGGGATGCAGTACCTTTACCTCTGGATCACGCGGGAAGAAAACTGGCTGGAAGCAGCCTACGACTGCGCCCGCAGTTTCATTCTGGCCGAATTTGCGGCCAGTGTCGAGTGGCAGCTGCACTGCACCATCTTTCCGCAGCACGGCGGGGGAGAGCCGATGGCGCTGTTCCTGCTGCTGTTGGTCTACAGCGGTCTGTTCGGGGTGATGTACGGGCTGGAGCGCAAGCGCCCCCACCCGACCGGGCATCTGGACGTCAGCAATACGGCGGCTCTGGTGGCCGTCGTCATGGCGGCGACGGCCTTTGCCGTGAGCAACCTGAACTTCCTGAACGGGGAAGTGACCATGAGCGTTTTCTACATCCGGACGCTGGTGGATTTCTGCGGCGTTCTGATCCTGACCGTCGAGCACGAGCAGCTGCGGGAAGAGGCGCTCCACAAGGAGCTGACCGCCATGGACGGTGTGCTCCACCGTCAGTACGAGCAGTACAAGCGGAGCAAAGAGGGCATCAAGCTCATCAACCGGCGATATCATGAGCTGAAGGTGCAGATCGCCGACATTCGCGCCGAGCGGGACCGCGCCAAGCAGGACGCAGCGCTGGCCCGGATGGAGTCCGGCATTTTGCAGTATGAGGCCGAGAACAAGACCGGCAACCCGGTGCTGGATACCTTATTGACGGCCAAAAGCATGGACTGTCAGGAGAAGAACATCCGGATGACCAGCGTGGCCGACGGCCGGGCGCTGGGGTTTCTGACCACGCGGGAGATCTGCACCATCGTGGGCACCGCGCTGGACAACGCCATCGAGAGCTGCGCCGCAGAGCCGGACCCCGAAAAACGGCTCATCCGGACGGCGGTCTATGTCCAGAATGGGTTCGTGATGTTCCGCTTCGAGAACTACTGCGCCCAGCCGGTGGAGCTGGGGGCGGACGGCCTGCCCGCGCAGAGCGCCCACGGCGGCTACGATTTGAAGAGCCTGCGTTCGGTGGCGCAGCAGCACGATGGCAGCATGACCGTCCATTGGGAGAACCGGTGGTTCACGGTGCGGCTGCTGATGCCCCTGCCCAAAGAAAAATGACGACCCGCTCCATCTCACTTCGTTCGACAGCTCCCCCGAAAGGGGGAGCTTTTGTTGCGCCTGAAAGCACGCATAAAACCTCGCCCTTCGGGAGAGGTGACAGCGCACAGCGCTGATGGAGAGGGTATGGCATCCTGCACAAATAACGTCGCCTCTTGTTTGTGCATTAGCACAATAAAAATTGAAACGGATTTGAAACTTTTTGCAAATTGTGCGCCAAAAACGACAATTTGTGAAGGAAACAAGAATTTTCTGTGTGCATTTGGTATCATATCAATCAGTTCGGCGGAGTTGTACGCTCCGCATTCGTTATTGACCCTATCAGAAGGAGGAAAATTATGCTGTCCATTAACCTGGATGACGTGATGCAGGTGCTGACGAACGTTCGCGGCCACCTCATCGCGTTTGGTGTGGTTGCGCTGCTGGCGATCGTTGTGATGATCGCTGTGCGCAAGCTGCCCAAAGCAAAGAAGATGATGATCCGTGCACAAGCTGGCCTGGCCATTCTGCTGGCGCTGACCATCGTTGTGAACCTGATCTGCACTGGCCCCATGTCCACCATGCTGGACCTGGTCTCCGGCAGCGGCACCATCACCGAGGAGACCTCTGCAAAGGCCACGGAGCTGGTCAATGAGATCACCGCAGACGGTGTCGTTCTGGCAAAGGACGAAGACGGCATCCTGCCGGTGGCTTCCGGCTCCAAGCTGAACGTCTTTGGCTGGGCTTCCACCAACCCCTGCTACGGCGGCACCGGTTCCGGTGCACTGAACACCGCTTACCCCGTCACCGATCTGCTGACCGGCCTGCACGATGCCGGCATCGAGACCAACGAGGAACTGAGCAAGTTCTACACCGACTACAAGGCAGACCGCCCCAGCGTTGGCATGGTGGCGCAGGACTGGACCCTGCCCGAACCCAACGTCAGCCTGTATACCGATGAGATGATGGAGAATGCAAAAGCATTCTCGGATACCGCAATGGTCGTCATCACCCGTGTCGGCGGCGAGGGCGCAGACCTGCCCACCGATATGGCTTCCGTTGTGGACGGCAGCTGGATCCGCCGCGTGGCACAGGCTTACGGCTCTGAGCGCGGCACCGCTTACTACAACGGCACCTACGACGACTCTCTGAACGAGGGCAACGACTGGGACAAGGGCGACCACTTCCTGCAGCTGTCCAACCGTGAGGAAGACCTGCTCGACCTGGTCACCGCAAACTTCGACAACGTCATTCTGGTCTACAACGGCGCCAACGCCTTCCAGATGGACTTCCTGAAGGATTACCCCCAGATCAAGGGCGTCCTGCTCTGCCCCGGCACCGGCCAGTCCGGCTTTGAGGGCTTCGGCAAGGTCGTTTCCGGCGAGGTCAACCCCTCCGGCCGTACCGTGGATACCTATGTTTCCAACCTGAAGAACGCGCCCTGGTGGAACAACTTCGGCGACTTCAAGTACACCAACACCGAGGAGCTGAATTCCGATTCCAGCTTCTTTGATCCGGAAGGCACCACCCCGTCCTTCGTCAACTATGTGGAAGGCATCTACGTCGGCTACAAGTTCTATGAGACGGCTGCGGACGAGGGCCTCATCAACTACGACGACGAGGTCGTCTTCCCCTTCGGCTACGGCCTGAGCTACACCTCCTTCACCAAGGAGATGAGCGGCATCACCAACGATGGAACCAACCTGAATTTCACCGTGACCGTCACCAACACCGGCTCCGTTGCGGGCAAGGATGTCGTGGAGATCTACAGCGATCCTCCGTACACCAACGGCGGCATCGAGAAGTCTTCTGCAAACCTGCTGGACTTCGCCAAGACCAATGAGCTGGCTCCCGGCGAGTCTCAGACCATCGAGTTCTCCATCCCGGTGGAGGATCTGGCTTCCTATGATTACCAGACCAACGGCTGCTATGTGCTGGAAGCTGGCGACTATGTCATCAGCGCGAACGATGACTCGCACAACGTCGCCGATTCCAAGACCTACACCGTTGCATCCGACATCGTCTACAACGAGTCCAACAAGCGCGGCAGCGATGCTGTGGCTGCGACCAACGAGTTCGATTTCGCAGAAGGCGAGATCACCTATCTGTCCCGCGCCGACGGCTTTGCGAACTATGCCGAGGCGACCGCTGCTCCCGCCACCTATGAGATGACCGACGAGCAGAAGGCTGCCTTCGACAATGCCCATACGTATACCGAGGCTGGCTATCAGAACGATGACGATGCCAACGCCGCCGACATCACCACCGGTGCCAAGAACGGCCTGAAGCTGGTCGACCTGCGCGGCGTGGATTACAACGACGCGAAGTGGGATCAGCTGCTCGACCAGATGACCATCGACGAGATGCAGCAGACCATCGGCTTCGGCGGCTACCAGACCGCTGCGGTCTCCAGCATCGAGAAGGTCCGCACCAATGACTGCGACGGCCCGGCTTCCATCAACAACAACTTCACCGGTGTCGGTTCCGTCGGCTTCCCGGCTGCGACCCTCATCGGCATGACCTGGGACAAGGAGCTGGCCTACGCCTTCGGCGACAGCATCGGCGAGATGGCCAATGAGATGGACACCTCCGGCTGGTACGGCCCGGCTATGAACATCCACCGCACTGCATTCGCAGGCCGTAACTTCGAGTACTACTCGGAGGATGGCGTCCTGTCCGGTCGGATGGCTTCCAATGCGATCCTGGGCGCACAGGAGCACGGTGTGTATGCTTACATGAAGCACTTCGCCCTGAACGATCAGGAAGGCAACCGTACTTCCATGGCGGCGACCTGGTCCAACGAGCAGGCCATCCGTGAGATCTACCTCAAGCCCTTCGAGATCTCCGTCAAGGATGCAGACTGCCACGCGGTCATGTCTTCCTTCAACTACATCGGCACCCGCTGGGCTGGCGGCTGCAAGGAGCTGCTGAAGAACGTTCTGCGCGGCGAGTGGGGCTTCGTGGGCTTCGTCGAGACCGACTACTTCGGTGTCTACGGCTACATGACTGCGGACCAGGGCGTCCGCAACGGCAGCGACCTGATGCTCTGCACCACCGGCAACGACTTCAACACCGTGACCGTGCTGACCAACAGCAGCAAGCAGGCCCTGCGCGAGGCTTCCAAGAACATCCTCTATACCGTGGTCAACAGCCGCGCTTATGCTGCGGAGAACCTGAACCCCGGTATGGCAAAGTGGGAGATCATCATGATCGGCGCTGACGTGCTCGTTGCACTGCTGATCGTTGCTCTGGAGATCAAGACCTTCAAGAGCTACAAGAAGCGCAAGGAAGAGGAAGAAGAGAACGCCTGATGAAACGGCCTCTCGCTTTTGAACCGACGCAGCACCTGAACTGAACCAAACGGCAAAGGCCCGCTGCAAAGAAACAGCGGGCCTTTGCCCTGCTCAGGAAACAAAGAGGAAATTGCGATGAAACACGCAGACATCATTCAAACACTGGATCTGGAGCAGAAATGTGCGCTGCTGAGCGGCGGCACGGTGTTCGACACCCGCGCCCTGCCGGGCAAGGGCATCCCGTCCATCACCCTGTCGGACGGCCCCAACGGTGTGCGCAAGCAGGCCGGTGCGGCAGACCACCTGGGCCTGAACCCCAGTGTGCCGGCCACCTGCTTCCCGACTTCGGCCACCGTGGCCAACAGCTGGGACCCCGCCCTGGGCGAGGCCGTCGGCGAGGCTATGGGCGAAGAGGCCGCAGCACAGGAGGTCTCAGTGCTGCTGGGCCCCGGCCTGAACATCAAGCGCAGCCCGCTGTGCGGCCGCAACTTTGAGTATTTCTCGGAGGACCCCTATCTGGCGGGCAAGATGGCCGCAGGCTATGTCCGCGGCATCCAGAAGAACGGCACCGCGGCCTGCCCCAAGCACTTTGCCGTCAACAGCCAGGAGCTGCGCCGCATGGCCAGCGACTCCATCGTGGATGAGCGCACCCTGCGCGAGCTGTACCTGACCGGCTTTGAGATCGTGGTCAAAGAGGCAAAGCCCAAGACCATCATGTCCTCCTACAACCTCGTCAACGGCACATACGCCAACGAGAACGCCCACCTGTTACAGGATATCCTGCGCCGGGACTGGGGCTTCGACGGCGCGGTCGTCACCGACTGGGGCGGCTCCAACGACCATGCACTGGGCGTGAAGAACGGCTCCACGCTGGAGATGCCGTTCCCCGGCGACGATTCCGTCCGCGAACTGATGAAGGCTGTGGAGAGCGGCAGGATCTCGGAACACGACGTGGACGCCCGGCTGGACGAGCTGCTGGAACTGGTGCTCGACACCAAGGCCGCCGTCGAAAAGGCACCCCGCACCTTTGACGCCGCCGCGCATCATGCGCTGGCCCGCCGCGCCGCCGCCCAGAGCATCGTTCTGCTCCGGAACGAGGGCGCGCTGCTGCCGCTGAAAAAAGGCGAGAAAATCGCTGTCCTCGGTGACTTTGCCAGGACGCCCCGCTATCAGGGCGCCGGTTCCAGCGCCGTCAACTCCATCCAGGTGGATTCCTTCCTGGACTGCCTGACCGAGAGCGGCCTGGCCAATGTCGGCTATGCCCAGGGCTTTGACCGCCAGGGCAAGGCCGACGAGGCCCTGAAGAAGGAAGCCGTCGCGCTGGCGCAGAACGCCAACGTCGTCCTGCTCTGCATGGGTCTGGACGAGATCAAGGAGAGCGAGGGCCTCGACCGGATGGACATGAAGCTGGCGCAGAACCAGCTGGATCTGCTGGCTGCGGTCGCTGCTGTCAACCCCAACGTGGTCGTCCTGCTCAGCGCAGGCTCCTCGCTGGAGACTCCGTGGCTCAAAGACTGCAAGGCGCTGGTCTACGGCTGCCTGGGCGGTCAGGCCGGTGCGGGCGCTCTGGTGGACGTGCTGACCGGCACGGTCTGCCCCGGCGGCAAGCTGGCCGAGACCTGGGCCAATGCTTACAGCGATTCCCCGGTGAAAGACCACTTCGCAGGCGAGGGCCGCACCGTCCAGTACCGCGAGGGTCTGTATGTGGGCTACCGCTACTTTGAGACGGCAGGCAGACCCGTGGCCTTCCCCTTCGGCTATGGCCTGAGCTACACCACCTTTGCTTACAAAGACCTCAAGGCCGCACCGGAGGGCGTGACCCTGACCGTGACCAACACCGGCAAGTGCGCCGGTGCCGAGATCGTCCAGCTCTACGTCGCCAAGCCCGACGCCAAAGTCTTCCGCCCCGCACAGGAGCTCAAGGGCTTTGCCAAGGTCTGGCTGGAAGCGGGCGAGAGCAAGACCGTCTCCATCCCGCTGGACGACAAGGCCTACCGCTACTGGAATGTGGCCACCGACCGCTGGGAGGTCGAGGGCGGCAGCTATCAGCTCCGCGTGGGCGCTTCCAGCGCCGACATCCGCCTGACGGCGGATGTCGTGGTGCTGGGCTCCGGTGCGCCGGACCCCTACCAGAGCGTGGATCTGCCTCATTACAGGACGGGCGAGATCACCAGCGTTCCGGATGCCGAGTTCGCCGCCCTGCTGGGCCGTCCCATCCCGGAGGACAAGATCCGGATCGACCGCAACATGACGCTGGGCGAGCTGGGCCACGGCCGCAGCCCGCTGGGCTGGCTCGTGGCGGCGGTGCTGGGCCTGCTGCTCAAGCGGAGCATCCAGCGCGGCAAGCCGGACCTGAACATCCTGTTCCAGTACAACATGCCGCTGCGCGCGCTGGCCAAGATGACCAACGGCGCCATCAGCATGGGCATGGTAGACGGCATCGTGATGGAAGCGCAGGGCTTCTGGATCATCGGTCTGCTGCGGGTCATCGTGGAGGCTGTGAAGAACATCGCCCAGAACGGCGCGATGGAAAAACGCCTGAAAAACAGCTGAAAGGGAAGAACTGCTATGAATTTCTGGAACAACTTTGCGGCCAAACACCCCGCCGCTGCCAAGTGGGTGCGCGAGGGCGGTCTGTTCGTCATCGTCTCCAACCTCATCACGGTGTTCAAGTACCTGCTGCTGCAATTCCTGCCCAAGGCCTTTGCAAGCCTGCCGGTGGTGGACTTCGGCTGGCCGGGCATCGACATCACCCTCTTCGGCGAGACCTTCAAGTGGAACATCCTCGGCTATGACGCTGCCCACGGCGGCCTGCCCTACTTCTGCGCCTACATGGTCGCCATGATCGTGGGTGAGTGCATCAACTTCCCCATCCAGCGCAGCTTTGTGTTCCGCAGCAAGGGCAATCTGGCCAAGCAGATCGGCTGGTACGTGCTGGCGTTCTGCGTCATCACCTGCATCGTCAACTCCATCAACTGCATCTGGGTCGCGGTGGCCGGTCTGCTGGTGCCCGACTTCATCTACAACATCGGCACCACCGTGCTCAACGGCGGCATCTCGATGATCATCTTCTTCTTCGTCAACAAGATCATCTTCCCCGAAGGCGAAGCCAAGAAGAACTGAAAACAGCCATCCACCTTCATCATTTTCATTTCTCCATAAAGACAAAACGCCCGGTGCCGCACAGGAACCGGGCGTTTTGTTGTGCCGGGCCGTTCCGCCCCGCAGAAGGAGCGCGAGTGGAGCGGGGAACGGCGGGCGCGTTGTGGTCGTTTTGCGGGTTTTCTGTGCGCCGGACGCGGATTTTTTGCCAATAGGGCCGAAGTTTTCAAAAAACCTTGCACTTTGATGCTTTACTGTGGTAAAATCAAAACATCCTTCCAAATGGGAAAGTAGAGGAGGAAAGGAATATGAGCAATCTCTGTATCATTGTTACCATCGTTGTCTATCTGGCGGCGATGCTGCTTGTTGGATTTGCCTACAGCAAGTCCAACAACGACAGCACCGATTTTTACCTGGGCGGCCGCAAGATGGGCCCGCTGGTCACGGCCATGAGCGCCGAGGCCAGCGATATGTCCAGCTGGCTGCTGATGGGAATGCCCGGCCTTGCGTACCTGAGCGGCATCGCGTCCCCTGGCTGGACGGCCATCGGTCTGGCGCTGGGCACCTGGCTGAACTGGCTCATCGTGGCCCGGCGGCTGCGGCGGTACTCGGCCAACCTGGACGCCATCACGGTGCCGCAGTTCTTATCGCTGCGGTTCCATGACCAGCGCAACCTGCTCAATGCACTGGGCGCGGTCATCATCATCGTCTTCTTTGTGCCCTACACGGCATCGGGCTTTGCGGCCTGTGGCAAGCTGTTCCACAGCCTGTTCGGCGTGGATTACATGGCGGCGATGCTGGTCTCGGCCCTCGTCATCGTGGGGTACACCATCCTGGGCGGTTTCCGCGCCGTGACCACCACCGACCTCATCCAGTCCATCGTCATGTCGCTGGCGCTCATCGCCGTTCTGGTCTACGGTGTGGGCGTGGCAGGCGGCTGGGACGCTGTGGTCGCCAATGCGCAGAGCCTGCCCGGCTACCTGACCATGCTGGCCAGCCACAATGCAGACACCAACACAGCCACCTCGTACAGCCTGCTGGACATCGTGTCCACCATGGCGTGGGGTCTGGGCTACTTCGGAATGCCTCACATCCTGCTCCGCTTCATGGCCATTGAGGACGAGAAAAAGCTGGTCCTGAGCCGCCGCATCGCCTCGGTGTGGGTGGTCATCGCCATGACGGCTTCCATCGTCATCGGCATGGTGGGCCTCGGCATGACCAGGGCGGGCGCGCTGGAGTTCCTGAGCGGCTCGACCAGTGAGACCCTCATCGTCCGCATTGCCAGCCTCATCAGCGCCCACGGCGCACTGGCCGCCGTGCTGGCGGGCCTCATCCTGGCCGGTATCCTGGCCGCGACCATGTCCACTGCCGACAGCCAGATGCTCGCAGCGGCGTCCAGCGTCTCCCAGAACATTTTGCAGGAGTTCGCGCACCTCAAGCTCAGCGAGAAGCAGAGCCTGTTCGCCGCCCGCCTGACCATCGTGTGCGTCAGCGTGGTGGGCGTGGTGCTGGCCCGCGACCCGGATTCCAGCGTCTTTGGCATCGTCAGCTTTGCGTGGGCCGGGTTCGGCGGCGCATTCGGCGCGGTGATGCTCTGTGCGCTGTTCTGGAAGCGCTGCAACTGGCAGGGCGCACTGGCCGGGATGCTGGCCGGAGGTCTGATGGTCTTCGTCTGGAAGTACCTCATCAGCCCACTGGGCGGTGTGTTCGGCATCTACGAGCTGCTGCCCGCCTTCCTGACCTCGCTCGTCGTCTGCGTTGTCGTCAGCCTGGTCACCCCGGCTCCCTCGGCGGAGATCGAAGCCGAGTTCGAGGCGGCGAAGTAAAGAGGAAAATAAGAAATGAGCCTTTGCAGAAAACGCAAAGGCTCATTTTGTATCTGGAAGATCAATTCATCACGATCAGGAGGAACTCACAAAACGGCACCGTCAGTCCACAGCAGAAAAAGAAGAAATAATCCAGTGCGAACTTTACAAGGCGGACACCGGGGGAGAGAAGAGCCAGCGAATTTGTAAGGACTGTATCCGACTCGCCCCAGTGGCGAAAATATCCGGTCTGCTCAAAGAGACGCCAAAGGTTCAGGAAGAAACACTCCAGCGCCAGAAGCAACGGAAAGATCAGGATAGACTGCATCCAGCCATCCGCTCGGAAATCTCCATTGCCAAGGCCGTGCCAGTGAACGGCAAGAACACCGGGGTGGAAGCATACGCCCCAGACGGCCAGCAGAATGCTCAGGCAGAACAGCGCGGCCCGGACGGAGTGCCAGTCGATGCTGTGCGGACGGCGGAGCATGGTCAGGAAATCTTCCAGTGTGGGTTCGGCGTTTGACAGAGGAGCTTCCTGCGGGTCGCGGCAGTGCATCAGGTCGGAGAGCGTCAGGCCCAGTGCGTCCGCCAGTGGTTCCAGCGTGTTGATGTCCGGCAGACCGACGCCCCGTTCCCAGCGGCTGACGGCCTTGTCGGTCACATGCAGCTGTGCGGCCAGGTCGGCCTGCGTCAGCCCGCAGGCCTTGCGGGTCCGGGCCAGAAAGGCCCCGAAATCTTTGGCGTTCATACGGTTCACATCCTTTGAGGACAGGATAGCATACCCGGCTCCAAAACGCAACCGACGCTTCGTTTACCCGCGCTGGAACGCAAAAACCCCCGCCGTGTGCTCGGTCAATGAACACGCGGCGGGGGCCTCATTTATATGGAGTTCAGAAGAAAAATGCGGGGGTCAGCGCTTACAGCTGGGGGCCTGCGGAGACCAGAGCCTTGCCGTGCTCGTTGCCTTCGTACTTGGCGAAGTTCTTGACGAAGCGGCCAGCCAGGTCCTTTGCCTTCTCTTCCCACTGGGAAGCATCTGCATAGGTGTCGCGGGGATCCAGGATGGCGGGATCAACGCCGGGCAGCTCGGTGGGAACTTCGAAGTCGAAGTAGGGGATCTTCTTGGTGGGAGCCTCGTTGATGGCGCCGCTCAGGATGGCATCGATGATACCGCGGGTATCCTTGATGGAGATGCGCTTGCCGGTGCCGTTCCAGCCGGTGTTGACCAGATAAGCCTTGGCGCCGCTCTTCTGCATCTTCTTGACCAGCTCCTCAGCATACTTGGTGGGGTGCAGCTCCAGGAAGGCCTGGCCGAAGCAGGCGGAGAAGGTGGGGGTGGGCTCGGTGATGCCGCGCTCGGTGCCTGCCAGCTTTGCAGTGAAGCCGGACAGGAAGTAGTACTGGGTCTGCTCCGGGGTCAGGATGGAGACCGGGGGCAGAACGCCGAATGCGTCAGCAGACAGGAAGATGACGTTCTTGGCTGCGGGTGCAGAGGAGATGGGGCGGACGATGTTCTGGATGTGGTCGATGGGGTAGGACACACGGGTGTTCTCGGTGACGCTCTTGTCCGCGAAGTCGATGTGGCCCTCAGCATCCAGAGTAACGTTCTCCAGCAGAGCGTTGCGCTTGATGGCGTTGTAGATATCAGGCTCGGAGTCCTTGTCCAGGTTGATGACCTTTGCGTAGCAGCCGCCCTCGAAGTTAAAGACGCCGTTGTCATCCCAGCCGTGCTCGTCGTCGCCGATCAGCAGGCGCTTGGGGTCGGTGGACAGGGTGGTCTTGCCGGTGCCGGACAGACCGAAGAAGATGGCGGTGTTCTCGCCGTTCAGGTCGGTGTTGGCAGAGCAGTGCATGGAAGCCATGCCCTTCAGCGGCAGGAAGTAGTTCATCATGGAGAACATGCCCTTCTTCATCTCGCCGCCGTACCAGGTGTTGACGATGACCTGCTCCTTGCTGGTGATGTTGAACATAACAGCAGTCTCAGAGTTCAGGCCCAGCTCCTTGTAGTTCTCGACCTTGGCCTTGGATGCGTTGTAAACAACGAAATCCGGCTCAAAGTTAGCCAGCTCCTCAGCGGTGGGCTTGATGAACATGTTGGTCACGAAATGTGCCTGCCAGGCCACTTCCATGATGAAACGAACGGCCATGCGGGTGTCCTTGTTGGCACCGCAGAAGGCGTCGACCACATACAGGCGCTTGTTGGACAGCTCCTTCTTTGCGATCTCCTTGACGGCATTCCAGGCTTCCTCAGAAGCGGGGTGGTTGTCGTTCTTGTATGCGTCGCTGGTCCACCACACGGTGTCCTTGGAGTTCTCGTCCATGACGATGAACTTATCCTTGGGGGAACGGCCGGTGTAGATGCCGGTCATGACGTTGACAGCGCCCAGTTCGCTGACCTGGCCCTTCTCGAAGCCTTCCAGACCGGTCTTGGTCTCCTCTTCAAACAGCTGCTCGTAAGAGGGGTTGTACACGATCTCCGTCGTGCCGGTGATACCATACTTGCTCAGATCTACCTTTGCCATGATACTTATACCTCTTCTTTCGTTCAGATCAAATTCTGATCGCGCGTCGCGCGCACCTCAGCCAAAAGGCAGCGCGGGCGATGAAGAAATACAGATGCGTATTCTCCTGTATACCATTATACATAAAATGACTCCAAAATCAACCAAATAGGACAAATCCTTCGGTTAGAAACAACAAATTTCATTAAGAATCGGATGGAATTGCAGACATTTCATGAAAAAACAGTCCCTTCCCGGTAAAGAAAATAAAGCGATTTTTCCAAAAACGAAATTTTGATAAAACTTTAACAAATGGAAGCGGCCGGGCGGCAGGGGCTGCCGCCGGAACGTGCGCCGGTAAATGCAATAAAATCAAACGCGGAACCGTATTCCGGACAGAAAGGCTCCTCCAAACGGTGGAAGAAAAATTTTCGCCGATTTTTCGCGTTTTTCACTGGCAAAGAAACTTAGTTTATGTTATACTGTAAAAACAACGTAAAATCAACACATCCACAGTTTGGAATTTTGGGGGAGAACCGGTACATCTATGAAAACACTTTATATCTTTCTGACCCGTTCGGGAACGCTGGTTTCGAATCTGGTGTACGCACTGACCGGGGCGGAGTATACCCATATCTCCCTCGCCTTTGATGAGGACCTGACCACCCTGTACAGCTCCACCCGGAAAAACGGCTACACCATGTTCCCGGCGGGGCCCAGCCGGGAATACCTCAACCGGGGCGTCTTCCGGCTGCGGGAGAATATCCCCTGTGCGCTCTATGCGCTGGAGGTGACGGATGAGGCCTATGCCCGCGCCAAGCGCCGCGCCGACCACATGATGAACCACGGCGAGCTTTACCGCTTCAACTCGGTGGGGCTGCTGCTCTGTGCACTGCACATTCGCTGGAACCGCCGCCGCCACTATTTCTGCTCCCAGTTCGTCAGCGAGGTGCTGCAGAAGAGCGGCTCGCTGGACCTGCCCCGGCACAGCACCCTCATGCGCCCCAACGATTACGCGGCCATGCCCCAGCTCAAGTGTCTGTACAGCGGGCGGCTGGCCGGTCTGCCCCAGCGCCAGAGCATGGAGATGGGCGAGGTGGAAAGCGTCGTCGGGCTGTATCTGGATGTGCTGCTGGGGGTCGTGAAAACGGGCGCCCGGAGGTTTTTCTGATTTTTTGAAAAAACTTGAAATTTCCTGTTGACAAAGAGCGGCTGCTGTGCTAAAATAATCGAGTCGGGAGCGAACACCCGATGCAAAATGGACGTATGGCCCGTTGGTCAAGCGGTTAAGACAGAGGCCTCTCACGCCTTTAACATCGGTTCGATTCCGGTACGGGTCACCATTTTATAGTAGTAAAACGGCTCTACGCCGTTTTATATAGATGCCTCTTTAGCTCAGTCGGTTAGAGCACCTGACTGTTAATCAGGGTGTCGCCTGTTCGAGTCAGGCAAGAGGCGCCAGCAAAGCGATGGAAGTTTTCCATCGCTTTTTCTTTTTGTTTTGACCCTTTTGTTGACAGAAAAATGCACAGGGGATATACTTATAAAAAGATGAACCGCTCAGGCTGCCTGCGGCGTCCAGCTCCCCGGACAGGGATGCCCTTGGCAAAACCGGGAACGATCGGGATACGCCAGAGCCTCCCCTACCAGGGAAAGTGGCAATGCGAAGCATTGACGGAGAGGTTGTACAAAGGCGGGCCTGAAAAAGAAGGAGACTAGTTATGAAACAGATCATTTTGACCGGCGACCGCCCCACAGGCCGCCTGCATGTGGGCCACTACGTCGGCTCCCTGAAAGAGCGCGTCCGCCTGCAGAATTCCGGCAAGTTCGATGAGATCTACATCATGATCGCCGATGCGCAGGCGCTGACCGACAACGCCGACAACCCGGAGAAGGTGCGCCAGAACATCCTGCAGGTGGCGCTGGACTATCTGGCCGTGGGCATCGACCCCGCCAAGGCCCACATCTTCATTCAGTCCATGGTGCCGGAACTGACCGAGCTGAGCTTCTATTATATGAACCTTGTCACGGTGTCCCGCCTGCAGCGCAACCCCACCGTCAAGGCCGAGATCCAGCAGAAGAACTTTGAGACCAGCATCCCAGTCGGCTTCTTCACCTATCCCATCAGCCAGGCAGCCGACATCACCGCCTTCCGCGCCACCACCGTCCCGGCAGGCGAGGACCAGATGCCCATGCTGGAGCAGTGCCGCGAGATCGTCCACAAGTTCAACGCCGTCTACGGCGAGACGCTGACCGAGCCGGAGATCCTGCTGCCGTCCAACCACGCCTGCCTGCGCCTGCCGGGCATTGACGGCAAGGCCAAGATGAGTAAGTCTCTGGGCAACTGCATCTACCTGTCCGATGAACCAGAGGACATCAAGAAGAAGATCATGTCCATGTACACCGACCCCGGCCATCTGCGGGTGCAGGACTCCGGCAAGGTGGAGGGCAACCCCGTCTTCACCTATCTGGATGCGTTCAGCCGCCCGGAGCACTTCGCCGAGTTCCTGCCGGAGTACCAGAACCTCGACGAGCTCAAGGCGCATTATCAGCGCGGCGGCCTGGGCGATGTGAAGATCAAGAAGTTCCTGAATGCCGTCATGCAGGCCGAACTGGAGCCTATCCGCACCCGCCGCAAGGAGTGGGAGCAGCGCCTGCCGGAAGTCGTGGAGATCCTGAAGGAAGGCAGCGCCGTGGCCGAACAGACCGCCGCCGCCACCCTCGCCGATGTCCGCAAGTCCATGCGGATCGACTACTTTACGGATAACAATCTGCTGAAGTAACAAATGGTAGAAACAAAACCGCCTGTGCCCATGCGATGATGCTGGGTGCAGGCGGTTTTTGCGTGGCTGCAACCGCTGGTTGACAAATTTCAAGCCGCAATTGGTGGTTGTCAACTGGAAAATCTGCTATGATAACAGCATAGAGGACGTCCGCCGGAATCCATTGATACGCCGCCCTGCGGCAGAAAAGAGAACACGATGATCTTAGCCGAAAAAATTGCCCTTCTCCGCCGCCAGAATGGATGGAGCCAGGAAGAGCTTGCCGATCAGTTGAACGTTTCGCGTCAGGCTGTCTCGAAGTGGGAGGGCGGAATGTCCATCCCCGACTTGGATAAAATTCTGAAGCTGAGTGCTCTGTTTGAAGTGAGCACCGACTACTTATTAAAAGATGAGCTGGAACAGCCCGATGCCACGGCCCCGCTGCCGAAGGAAGAGCGGGTGACGGAACCCTGCCGCACCGTCTCATTTGACGAGGCAAACGCATATCTCAGCACGGTGCAGGCCGTGCATGGGAAGATGGCGGCGGGTGTGGGCTTGTGCATCCTCAGCCCCATCGCGCTGCTTGTTCTGGGCGCATGGAGCGATGGTACACCCAACGAAGAGCGGATGGCAGGGCTCGGTGTCATCTTCCTGCTGCTCTTCGTCGCGCTGGGGCTGCTGCTCATCCTGCCCGCCGCCATCCGGCTGGAAGCGTTCGAATATCTGGAAAAAGAGCAGATCGCCCTTGCCTATGGTGTGGAGGGCATCGTGGAGCGGCAGAAACAGGAGTATGCGCCCACCTACCGCCGCAGCATGACCCAGGGCGTGGTGCTCTGTGTGCTGGCCGTGGTGCCGATCCTGGGCACGGCCATGCTGGGAGCACCAGATTTCTGGGTCGTTGCCGCAGTCGGCCTGCTGCTGGCCATTGTGGCCGGTGCAGTACAGTTGTTCATCCGGGCCGGGATGACCCAGGGCAGCTTTGATAAACTGCTGCAAACGGGGGAATACACCGTCCGCGAAAAGTGGACGAACCGCCGTGTCGGTTGGTTTGCCGGGGCCTACTGGTGCCTTGTGACGGCGGTGTACCTCGCTGTCAGTTTCTGGAACAACAACTGGGAAAAGAGCTGGATCATCTGGGCCGTGGCCGGGCTTGTCTTCGCCGCCCTCTACTCTGCCGTCCGTGCGTGGGCAGACAGGAAAAATCGGTAAAGCTCCCACAAATTCACAATTCATCCATTGCAATCCAAAGGTAGTATGGTATACTCAGGCCAAAGCCACACAAGGAGGGCAGAACGATGACACAGAACGGTATCTGGTTGAAAAAAGGACTTGTCCCGTACCACCTGAATGCTTCGGAGCTGGCGCTCGCGCTGCTGGTGCGGGAAAAGCCGCTGTCGGCGCAACAGCTTTCTGCGGCATTGACCGAAAAAGGCATCCGGCTGGACCGCAAACAGCTGGGAAAAATTTTGGCCAAACTGGAACGTGCCGGAGCAGTGAAAACGGTAAATGGAAACTACATCTGCCAGAATACAAAACTCCTGAACTATTCAACAAAATACAGCGAAAGTCAGCTGTTGGATATTGTCGGTCTGACGCAGCATACCGTGAACGGGCAGGCGGTGTTCAGCGGCACCCCACCTATGAGTATCAGCTCCCGTGGCAGCAGTGGGGTCTGAAAATCCATACAGAATAAGCAGCGAGGCCCTCTTCCCGTGCGGGAAGAGGGCCTCGCTGCTATTTTAGCGCATGTTTAGCTGTTATAGGTGCGGTTCTTGATCTCGTCGGTCACCTTGGCGATGAAGGCGTCGAGATCCATCGTGGTGGTTTCGCCCTTGCGATCACGGACGGAGATGTTGCCGGCCTCGGCCTCCTTGGCACCCAGGACCAGCATATACGGCACACGGTCCACCTGCTGGGCAGCGCGGATCTTGTAGCCGATCTTCTGGTTGTCGTCGTCCAGTGCCACGCGGACACCGGCCTCGACCAGCTTCTCGGTGACGGCCTCGGCGTAGTCGAGAGTCTTCTCGGAGACGGGCAGGACCTTGACCTGCACAGGGGCCAGCCAGGTGGGGAACTTGCCCTTGGTCTCCTCGATCAGGTAGGCCATGAAGCGGTCCAGAGAACCCAGGATGGCGCGGTGCAGCACGACGGGGGTCTTCTCGGTGCCGTCCTTGTCCACATAGGTCAGGTGGAACTTGGCGGGCAGGCAGAAGTCCAGCTGGCAGGTGGACAGGGTGTACTCGGCACCCACGGCGGGCTTGACGTTCACGTCCAGCTTCGGGCCGTAGAAGGCAGCCTCGCCGATCTCCTCGGTGAAGTGGATGCCCAGCTCGGTCAGCACCTCACGCAGAGCGTTCTCGGCGTGGTTCCACATGGCGTCGTCGTCGTGGTACTTCTTCTTGTCGGCGGGGTCACGCAGGGACAGGACACAGCGGTAATCGGTGATGTTGAAGTCCTTGTAGGTCTCGAAGATCAGGTTGCAGACATCGGCGACCTCGCTCTTGATCTGCTCCGGAGTGCAGAACAGGTGGGCGTCGTTCTGGCAGAAGTGACGGCCGCGCTCGATGCCCTTCAGGGTGCCGGAGGACTCGTAACGGAAATCGTGGGCGATCTCGCCGATGCGCATGGGCAGGTCACGGTAGGAGTGGGGATGATTTGCGTAGATCATCATGTGGTGGGGGCAGTTCATCGGGCGCAGAACGTAGCTCTCACCCTCCATCTCCATGGCGGGGAACATGTTCTCACGGTAGTGGTCCCAGTGGCCGGAGGTCTTGTAGAGGTTCACGGTACCGATGCAGGGCGTCATGACATGCAGATAGCCGCGTGCGCGCTCCTTGGCCTTGATATAGTTCTCCAGCTCCTGCCAGACGGTGTAGCCTGCGGGCAGGAACATGGGCAGGCCGCGGCCCACCAGATCATCGGTCATGAACAGGCCCATCTCCTTGCCAATCTTGCGGTGATCGCGCTCGCGGGCCTCCTGCTGCTCCTTCTCCCATGCGTCCAGCTCTTCCTGGTTGCGGAAGGCCACGCCATTGATACGGGTCAGCATCTTGTTTTCCTTGTCGTTCTTCCAGTATGCGCCGGACTGCTGGGTGATCTTGAAGGCCTTCAGTGCCTTGGTGTAGGTCAGGTGGGGTCCGATGCACATATCCACGTACTCGCCCTGCTGGAAGAAGCTGAACTCGGTCTCATCGGCCAGGTCGGCCATGTGCTCGATCTTGTAGTTTTCGTGGCGCTCTTCCATCAGCTTCACGGCCTCGGCGCGGGGCAGGATGAAGGGCTTGATGGCGAGATTTTCCTTGGTGATCTTGTGCATCTCTTTTTCAATGCTGGCCAGATCTTCGTCGGTGAGCTTGGTGTCGCCCAGATCGACATCGTAGTAGAAGCCGTTCTCGGTGGCGGGGCCGAAGGCGAAGTCGGCCTCCGGATACAGGCGCTTGATGGCCTGTGCCATCACGTGTGCAGCGGTATGGCGGATGACATGCAGTTCCTGGTCCTGCGGGCACTCGTCCACATGGCCGTCCTTGTAAATGATCTTCATAATGAATCTCCTTTTGAACCTGAAAAGAATGAAAAATAAAAAGCGCTTCACCCCGCAGCAATACACGGGATGAAGCGCCTGAAAGATCCAGAAGCGTTCCACGGTTCCACCCGAATTGTGCGGTCAGGCCGCACCACTCGCTGTGCTGTAACGGGCGCACCCGGCAGAGGTTCGCCTCTGCACTCTGCGGTGGTAGAAGCTCCGGGTGCGCTGGGCCGCTTGCAGCACACTCTGAACAGAGTGGCGACCTTCTCTGCAACGCAGGGGTCGGGACTTCGGTTTGTCCGCATCATCGTTTTCAACAGGATGAAACTATGCTGATTGTAGCACGACGTTCGGGAAAAATCAAGGGCTGGAAGATCATTCTTCCTCTTTTTTCACTCGTACACGCCACTTATGGGACATATACTCCGCGCGCAGCTTGTTGGTGACGAAGGTCTGGCTGCTGTAAAGGCCGTGGTGGCCGGAGAGCATGTAGCAGATGCCGCAGCCCAGTGCGATGAGCTCCAGCCCGGCCCCGCCGAACAGCTCAAAGCCCAGCAGGATGGAGGGGATGAGGGCGTTGGTGGCACCGCAGAAGACGGACACGAGGCCTACGGCGGCCGCGAACCCGGCGGGCAGGCCCAGCAGCGGGCCGAATGCGCAGCCGAATGTGGCACCCACAAAGAAGCTGGGCACGACCTCGCCGCCCTTGAACCCGCAGGAGAGGGTCAGCGCAGTGAGGAAGATCTTGCATAGAAAATCCCAGGGCAGGGCCTGACCCTGCTCCACAGCAGCGGTGATGATGTTCATGCCGGCACCGTTGTAGCGCCCCACGCCGAAGAGATACGAGAAGCCGATGACCAGCACACTGCCGGCCAGGACCCGCACCCAGGGGTTCGGGATGCGCTTGGGCATGGTGTGCTCCATGAAGTGGAGCGTGCCGCAGAAGAGCCGGGAGACGGCCGCGCAGGCCACGCCCAGCAGGATGATGAGGAAAGCGTTCCAGACCGTCAGTTCCGGTGCGGTGAGCGCAAAGCGGGTGGGTGCGATGCCGAAGGTCAGCGAGCAGCCGTAGGCGATGAGGGCCGAGGTGAAGGCCGGGACAAAAGCCGAGGTGAAGGTCAGGCCCACATCCTCGATGGTCATGGCAAAGAGGGCCGCGGCCAGCGGGGTGCCGAACAGGGCCGAGAAGAACGCGGCCATGCCGCTGATGGTAGCGGTGCGGCGGTCATAGTCTTTGAGGTGCAGCAGGGTGCCGAGGTTCCAGCCGATGCTGCCGCCCATCTGCAGCGCGGCACCCTCGCGGCCGGCCGAGCCGCCGCACAGGTGGGTGAGCACGGTGCCCAGAAAGATGGCCGGGACCAGCAGGATGCTGACCGGTTCGCCGCTCTGCACGGCGCGGATGACATTGTTGGTGCCCACGCCCTCGCACTTCGTGATCTTGTACAGTGCGGTGATGAGCAGGCCCGCTGCGGGCAGCAGGAAGAGCAGCCAGGGCTGTGCGGCCCGCAGCTCGGTGACGCACTCGACGGAAAGGTGGAACAGGGTGCCCACCAGCCCGCAGACCAGGCCCGTGGGGATCGCCAGAAAAAACCATTGCAGCGCCACCCGGAGGGCGGCTTTGGCTTCGCGCTGGAACGTATCAAAATTGTTCATAGAAGAAAACTCCTGTATCGTTGACGTCCGGTCCATGATGTGTTTCGAGACCGCTCCAACATAACACAGCGTGGCGGGGTTGTCAACCCAAAAAGCGGCGCAGACGAAAACGGTCCCCGGCTCCCTTGTGCGGAAGGAACCGGGGATCGTTTTTGCTGTTTGGATCAGAAAAAAGGAAAAGGAGAAAAAGGAGAACAATTATCTATCACACGCTTTCAAAAAGCGGGGACAGCGGAGAAAAGAGATGGTGGAACTTACTCCACATCCTGCAGGGCGGCGAAATCTTCCTCGCCGGTGCGGATCTTGACCACGCGGGTCACGTTGTAAACAAAGATCTTGCCGTCGCCGATGTGGCCGGTGTAAAGGGCCTTCTTGGCGGCTTCGACCACGGAATCGACCGAGATCTTGGACACGATGACCTCGACCTTGATCTTGGGCAGCAGGGTGGAATCCACAGGGACGCCGCGGTATTTCTCGCTGGTGCCCTTCTGGATGCCGCAGCCCATCACCTGGGTCACGGTCATGCCGGTGACGCCCAAATCGTTCAGAGCGGTCTTCAGCTGGTCGAACTTGGACAGCTTTGCAATGATGGAGACCTTGTGCATCCCGGTGTCGTAGATGCCGTCGTGGATGACGGCGGGCTCACGCACCACCGGCACCGCAGCAGACAGCTGCGTTGCGGAAGCCTTGACGGGGTCGTCCTCGCCGAGGTCGGTGTTTTCGTTGGGGGTCATGGCAGCTGCGTTGGCGTCGGAGATGGAGAAGCCAGCGTAGGCAGAAGCCAGACCGTGCTCGTGGATGTCCAGGCCGTCGATCTCCACCTCAGCGGGGACGCGCAGGCCGATGGTCTTGTCGATGATCTTGAAGATGAGGAACATCACGACGACGACATAGACATCGACCGTGATGAGGCCCAGCAGCTGGATGCCCAGCTGGCTCAGGCCGCCGCCGTAGAACAGGCCCTTGCCCACGCCGTCGCCGCCGTTGGAGAACAGGCCGACTGCGATGGTGCCCCACACGCCGTTTGCAAAGTGGACGGAGACTGCGCCGACGGGATCGTCGATCCTGGCGATCTTATCAAAGAACTCAACGCTCAGGACCACCAGAAGACCGGCCACAAAGCCGATGATGAAGGCACCGAACGGAGAAACAGCGTCGCAGCCTGCCGTGATGGCCACCAGACCGGCCAGCGAACCGTTCAGGGTCATGGAGACATCGGGCTTGCCGTACCGCAGCCAGGTGAAGATCATGGTCACGCAGGTGGCCACAGCAGCGGCCAGGTTGGTGTTGAAGCAGACCAGACCGGTCAGGGTCATGGCCTCATCGGTGGCCAGGCTCAGGGAAGAGCCGCCGTTGAAACCGAACCAGCAGAACCACAGGATGAAGACGCCCAGCGCACCGGCAGTCAGGTTGTGGCCGGGGATGGCGTGGGGGTTGCCGTTCTTGTCGTACTTGCCGATACGGGGGCCAAGCATCGCAGCGCCCAGCAGAGCGATGACGCCGCCGACGTTATGAACGGCTGCGGAACCGGCAAAGTCATGGAAACCCATGCTCTGCAGCCAGCCGCCGCCCCACATCCAGTGGCCACAGATGGGGTATACCACCAGTGAAATGGCGGCGGAGTAGACGCAGTAGGCTTTGAAGTTGGTGCGCTCGGCCATGGAGCCGGACACGATGGTGGCTGCCGTGGCGCAGAACACGGTCTGGAACACGATGTACACCCACAGCGGGATGTCAAGCCCCAGATGGGAATAATCGCCCTGGATGAACGGGTCGAACCCGCCGATGAGAGCGCTGGTGCCGCCGAACATCAGCCCGAAGCCGATGAGCCAGTAGCACGGGGTGCCGATGCAGAAATCCATCATGTTTTTCATGAGGATGTTGCCGGTGTTTTTGGCGCGGGTAAAACCTGCCTCACACAGCGCGAAGCCCGCCTGCATGAAGTAGACCAGGAACGCGGCCACCAACACCCAGCAGGTGTCTACGGAACTGAACATAACTGGATACCTCCCCATTTGTTGTGCGGCCGGCCACCAGAACCGGCCTTGCGTACTCCGGCTGCTGCGCCCCTCTATCTGCGCGGCAGCGCGGATCTTCCCCTCCGGAGGCCCTCGATCTTCCCCCGGAAGCACAGAAGTCCGAACTTCTGCCGAAAACACAAAAAGCGCTGGCGGAATTGCTTCCGTCAGCGCCTTTGCTTTCGATGGCACGAGTATAGAGCGTTTTGGTCAAAGTGTCAAGTGCCAGACCGTATTTTTTACGTTTTTCACAATCCGGGTGGGAAATGGACCGGAAAAGTTTGGACGAAGCCGCGGCCCGGCGGCGGGTGGGTCATTCCTCCGTCTTATGCTGGCCCCGCATCTCGACGTGCAGCAGCAGGCTCATCAAAGCCCGCAGCGCGAATGTGGCCGCCAGCGGCACCACGGATTCGAGGTTTTGCAGCAGAAAGGTCTTGGCGATCTCGGCCGACATCAAAAATTCCAGCGCGGTGGTCAGGCCGCTGCTCATCTCGTGGTGGAAATCATACCGGTCGTGGAAGAAGAAGGCGCGGATGTAATGGTAGGTCGCCCGCACCAGACTCGTGACGATGATGAACAGGCCGATGACCTCCGCCAGCCCGGCGATCATGGGCACGGCGGATTCCAGAAACAGCTCCAGGACCTCCGAAGCGGCTGCGTTGAAGTGATACAAAGCGCTCATCGTGCGTCTCCTTGGCAAAAATTACAGCAGGGTCTTGATGTAAGCAGCCAGCGCGTCGTCCTTGCAGGAAGCAAAGAAGAGCTCGCTGAACTTCTCACCGGCCACGGCACCCTTCAGCAGGTCCTGGTCGATGCTCTGCAGGCACTCGATGAGAGGCTTGAAGGTGACGGCGCGGACGCCGTCCAGGATCTTCTTGTTGCGCTGCTCCGGCTCCACGCGCTCCTTGGGGTAGCCCTGGCCGTGGCCGAAGCCGAACAGCTTCTCGAAGCAGTATTCGAGGTTGAGCTCACCGCCCCAGCCGAAGCCCTTGGCGAACGGCATGGCCACGGCGTTGCCATCGTTGACATGGGCAAAGGTGTAGGCATCCACGGGGTCTTCCACATGGCCGCAGATGACGCCGGGGAAGCTGTTCAGCGCCAGCATGGCACCCTCGCCGGTGCCGCAGCCGGTGATGACATAGTCGGCTGCGCCGCTGTTCAGCAGGATGGCGGCCAGGATGCCGCACTGCACATAGGTCAGCTGTGCCTTGTCGTCGGCGGCATACATGCCGTAGTTGACCACCTCGTGGCCCATGGGCTCCACGACCTTCTTCAGCGCTGCTTCGATGAGGCCGTTCTTGGCGGCCTGGCTGTTTTCGTTGATGAGTGCGATCTTCATGGAAAAATTCCTCCTGCAATAGCATGATGTTCCACCGCCGTCCAAAAATATGCGGAAGGCGGTGCGTGTCTGACGTTAGTGTATCGTGTCGGCGGGCAAAAGTCAATCACCGGCCCAGCTTCCGCTTCTGCTGCCGGGCGAGGATGGGCATGAGCAGCGGGGCGGGCAAGAGCTTCTGGGCCGTGGTGGCGGCCCGCATCAGGGCCGAGGGCACGATGATGGTCTTGCGGCGGAGCATCCCGCGCATGGCTTCTTCCACGCAGAGCTCCGGCGAGATGCCCTTGAGCGCGAAGACGACGTCAGCGCGGTCGTTGAACTCGGTGTTCACCGGGCCGGGGCAGAGCGCGCAGACGTAGACCGGGCTGTGCTGCTCCCGCAGCTCCTCGGCCACGCCCCGCGTCAGGCTGACCACATAGGCCTTGGAAGCGTAGTAACCCGCCATGAACGGCCCGGCCGGGAGCAGGCCCGCCGAGGAGGCCACGTTCAGGATGGTGCCGGAACCCTGCCGGTCCATCTTCTTGAGCACGAACTTGAACAGCCGGTGCATGGCGAGAACGTTGACCCGCAGCATGGAAAGCTCCTTTTCCGGGTCGGTGTCGAGGAAGCAGCCGCAGGTGCCGAAGCCCGCGTTGTTGATGAAGAGGTCGATGCGCTCAGCGGCCAGTACGGTGCACAGGGCCTCGCAGTCAACGTCGCGTTCCAGGTCGGCGGGGAGGACGCGGCAGGGCACATGATAGCGGTTTTGCAGCTCCTCGGCCAGGGCGTCCAGCCGGTCTTTCCGGCGGGCCGTCAGGATGAGCCGGAAGCCCAGCCGCGCGTACCGGCGGGCGAACTCCTGCCCGATGCCGGAAGAAGCGCCGGTGATCCAGACTGTTTTCTTGTTCATAGGACTTGTCCTTTCTCAGAAGCCCGAAGCTGCGTCGATGGCGCGCAGCTCGTCGGGGGTGAAGGCGGTGTTGTCCAGCGCCTTGAGGTCGTCTAAGATCTGCTCCGGGCGGGATGCGCCGATGAGCACACTCGTGACCTGACCGTCCTTCAGGATCCAGGCCAGTGCCATTTCGGCCAGCGTCTGGCCGCGGGCGGCGGCGATGGCGTTCAGGGCGCGGATCTGCTCCAGCTTTTCCTCGGTGAGGGTGGATTCCTTCAGAAAGCGGCCGTCGGTGCGGATGCGGCTGTCTTCGGGGATGCCGTGCAGGTAGCGGTCGGTCAGCAGACCCTGTGCCAGCGGGCTGAACGCGATGATGCCCTTGCCCAGACGGTTGGCTGTCTCCTTCAGGCCGTTCTTCTCGATGGTGCGGTCAAAGATGGAGTAGCGGTTCTGGTTGAGGACGAAGGGCACGTGCCGCTCGGTGAGAATGGCGCAGGCCTTTTCCAGCGTGGGGCCGTCGTAGTTCGACAGGCCTGCATACAGTGCCTTGCCGCTGCGCACGGCCTGTTCCAGCGCACCCATGGTCTCTTCCAGCGGGGTGTTGGGGTCCATGCGGTGGTGGTAGAAAATGTCCACGTAGTCCAGCCCCAGCCGCTCCAGGCTCTGGTCCAGGCTGGCCAGAAGATACTTCCGGCTGCCCCAGTTGCCGTAGGGGCCGTCCCACATCTCATAGCCGGCCTTGGTGCTGATGATGAGCTCATCGCGGTAGGGGCGGAAGTTCTCCTTCAGGATGCGGCCCAGGTTTTTTTCGGCGCTGCCGGGTGCGGGGCCATAGTTGTTGGCAAGGTCAAAGTGGGTGATGCCGTGGTCGAACGCCGTGAAACAGAGCTGCTTCATGGTTTCGAAATGGGCGGTATCGCCGAAGTTGTGCCAGAACCCCAGCGACACGGCAGGCAGCAGCAGGCCGCTCTGGCCGCAGCGGTGGTAAGGCAGGGTGGAATAGCGGGCGGAGGATGCAGTGTACATGAACAAAACTCCTTTCCGATTCGGGATCTGATCTGCCCCTATTTTAACACATCGGAGCGGCAGAATCCATGGGGGTCCCGCACGATGCAGAACGGCACTTGTTGACGCCTGCCGTTTGGAGTATAATAAAGGCAAAAAACGCGCACAGCGCAGGAGGTATCAGAATATGAACAAACCGGTATTGGTGGTCATGGCGGCTGGCATGGGCAGCCGTTACGGCGGCATGAAGCAGATCGACCCGGTAGGCCCCAACGGGCAGGTCATCGTGGATTATTCCCTCTACGATGCCCGCCGTGCAGGCTTTGAGACCGTGATCTTCGTCATCAAGCACGAGATCGAGGAGGCCTTCAAAAAGGCCATCGGCGACCGCGTGGCCAAAGTGATGAACGTGAAATACGCATTCCAGCAGCTGGATGAGCTGCCCGCAGGCTTCTCCATCCCGGAGGGCCGCGTCAAGCCCTGGGGCACCTGCCACGCAGTCCTGGCGGCAAAAGACCTCATCGACGGCCCGTTCGCGGTCATCAATGCGGATGACTACTACGGCCCGGAGGCGTTCCAGGTCATCTACGATTACCTGTCCACCCACGCGGACGGCACGGTCTACGACTACTGCATGGTCAGCTACCTGCTGAAGAACACCGTCTCCGAGAACGGCAGCGTTGCCCGCGGCGTCTGCGTCGCGAACGCGGACGGCACCCTGCACAGCGTCACCGAGCGCACCCGCATCGAGAAATACGAGGGCGGCATCCACTACACCGAGGACGGCGGCGCGAGCTGGCACGACCTGCCGCTGGACGCCCCCGTCAGCATGAACCTGTGGGGCTTCGGCCGGAGCTTCCTCGATGAGGCCGAGCGCCGTTTTGCGGGCTGGCTGACTGAGAATCTGGAACAGAACCCGCTCAAGTGCGAATATTTCCTGCCGCTGGTCATCAGCGAACTCATCGACGAGGGCAAGGCGACCGTGAAGATCCTGCACAGCCGCGACAAGTGGTTCGGCGTGACCTACCGCGAGGACAAGCCCACCGTCGTGGCCGCCATCGCGCAGAAGACGCAGGACGGCCTGTACCCGGAAGACCTCTGGAACTGAATCGGACCATGAAAAAATGGAGCGCTCCCTTTTGCGGGGAACGCTCCATTTTTGGTTCATTTTCGCTTCAGCTGTTCCCGCAGCGTGTCCAGCGAGCGGTTCTGCGCGCCGTGCTTCAGCTTGGGGAAGGCGCGGAGCATACGGCGCTTGCCGAAGTGCGGGGTGGCGCGCTGGGTGCGGGAGCGAAGCTCCTCGCTGCGGGCCTGCAGCTCCTCGGCCAGCTGTTCCAGCCGGAACAGTTCGGCCGTGCGCTCGGCTCTGCCTTTGGCCGCCAGCTTGACGGCATTGGCCGCTTCGCTGGCGTTGAGCTTTGCGTCCTGCGAGGCCCGCTTCGCGGCCTCCATGGCCTCGTCGGCCTTGGCGCGCATGGCAGCGACTGCCTCGCGGGCGTTCAGCTTGGCTGCATTGTCGCGGGCCTCGGCGGCCGCCAGCTTGAACTGCAAACGGCTCTCGTCCATCTTCTGGTCCATGGCCATGGCGTTGGTGCCCAGCAGCTCGGTCATGGCGTCGCTGACGGCGTGCATACTGTCGGCCACATTTTCCAGCGCATCCAGGTCGCGGGCCAGGTCGGACGCAGCAAAGGCGGTGGCGATGGTGTCGGCGGCATAGAGGACGTAGAGCAGGAACATCAGGATCAGGCCCACCAGCGGCGGGATGAAGGCCACTGCATCGGCGATGATGGGGTGGACGAGCTTCATCACGATGAGGGTGCCCACGCCCCACAGCAGGGAAAACTCCAGGCAGATGTAGCCGCCGATGTTGAAGGGGTAGTCGCTGTAATCCCACCAGCGGGTGTGGTAGAGCTTGTACAGAGCCCAGCCGCCCACCAGTTCCAGCGCACTGGGCAGGATGACGCCGCCGAGGTAGAGCAGGAGCAGGTTGTGCGACAGGGGCGTCAGGGCGAAGAGGACGATGACCATGCCGAAGCCGTAGATGGGGCAGACCGGGCCGTTCAGAAAGCCGCGGTTGATCAGCTTGCCGGTCGTGACGGCGGCGTAGATGACCTCCAGACACCAGCCGAGGCAGGAGTAGATGAGGAAGTAAGCGAAGATCTGATACAGCGAAAAGCCGCAGACGGTGGTATCAACGAAAAAAGAAAGCAAGGGAACACCTCCGTTAATTCTGTTTCCGGACGATGCTGTATTCATCGCCCGCTTCAAAGAAGGGGCAGGCGCGGGTGCTGCGGGAGAGATACCGTGCCATCTCGTCCTCGTCGAGTGCGGCACCCTGTGCACAATAACAGGTGCCGTATTCGTCCGGGACATTGTTCACGCACAGCTCACAGGGGTCACGCATCGGCGGTCTCCCCGTGGGCAGCGGCCTCGGCGGCAGCGGCTTCGGCAGCCGCCATCTTTTTGAGCACCTTCGGCTCGATCCAGGTCACGGTCTCGTCGCCGGGCAGCTTCCGGGCGATGAGGGCCTTGATCTTGATGCCCATCTCGGTGAACATCCCCTCGTGCTCGGTGCGGATGTTCCATGCCGGCTCGTTCTCATGCAGGTCGAAGGTCTTCCAGGTGATCTCGTAGCCGGAAGCGGGGAAGTATTCCAGGCTGTCGCGGAACAGATCGTCGTCGTCGGTCTTGAAATAGATCTCGCCGCCGTCTTCGAGGAAGGCGCGGTACTGGATGAGCTGGCGGGGATAGGTGAGGCGGTGCTTGTTGGAGGAGGCATTCTTGCTCCACGGGTTGCAGAAGTTGATGTAGATACGGCTCACGGTATCCTCCGGCGTGAGGACGCCCTTGATGCGCTCGATGTCGGTGCTCATGATCTTGACGTTGTCGATGGGGCGG
>ERZ1673699.292-NODE-292-length-63150-cov-6.523988_pt1 | contig 63150 bp, 58 predicted proteins | sample MGYA00580229_ERZ1673699 | MGnify/ENA primary metagenome ERZ1673699 (study PRJEB41218, sample SAMN15661785) | gut metagenome | host: Homo sapiens | place: Canada: London | collected 2015-08-20/2019-03-30 | study: EMG produced TPA metagenomics assembly of... | reverse complement strand
TGTTCACCTTCATCGCCTGCATCTTCTTCACTTCGAAGATGGCCTACCAGACCGAGATCGTGGCCATGCTTTCGGGCGGCATGTCGTTCCGCCGGCTGATGTGGCCCTATTTCCTCGGGGCGTTCATCATCGCCTCGCTGTCGCTGACGCTCAACCTCTGGCTGATCCCCATTTCGCAGCGGCACATCGTCAACTTCGAACAGCAGTACATCAAACGCAAACAGAACTCCAAGTTCAACCGCCACATCTACCGCCAGATCGAACCCGGCATCTTCGCCTACATCCGCGGCTACAACGACGGAGCCCGCCAGGCGTCGTTCTTCGCCCTGGAGCGTTACTACAGCGGCACGATGACCCATTCGCTCGAGGCTTCCGACGTGAAATTCAACCCCGAGACCAAACGCTGGACCGCACCGCGCTACACCAAACGGGAATTCGATTCGCTGGGCATGGAGACTTTCGAGCAGTTCCGCAACCTCGACACGCTCATCAACCTCGACGTCACGGAGTTGGGCGAGATCAACGACCTGATCCAGACCATGAACATCTCGGAGCTCAACGACTTCCTCGACCAGCAGCGCGCCAAAGGCTCCGACTCGATCAACATCATCGAGGTCGAGAAACACGCCCGTTACGCCTATCCGCTCTCGACGTTCATCCTCACGCTGATCGGCGTCTCGCTGTCCTCGCGCAAGGTGCGCGGCGGCACGGGCCTGCACATCGGCATCGGCACGGGACTGTGCTTCTCGTACATCCTCTTCAACCGCTTCTTCGAGGAGTTCGCCAAGAGCGGGACCCTGCCGCCCGGACTGGCCGTGTGGCTGCCCAACATCATCTATCTGTTCATTGCCGTCTACCTCTACCGGAAGGCGCCGAAATAACCCGCAACCCATGGAGAAACGCCCCAATTACCTCTCCCGGCTCCGGCAGAACCCGCTGCTCTGGAACCTCACGCTGATCGTCGCCCTGATCCTGGCGATGGCCGTCGCCGCCCACATCCTGATGCGGGTCGGCACGCGCCACGGATCGCGGCGCACCGTGCCCGATTTCTCGGGCGTCGCCCTGCACGACGCCCAGCGCATCGCCCGCAAACACGACCTGCAACTGCACATCAACGACTCGCTGTTCGTCCCCGCCTACGAGGGCGGCATCGTCCTCGACCAGCTTCCCGAGGGCGGCGTGGAGGTGAAGCCCGGACGCACGGTCTACATCACGATCAACTCCTTCCGCCAGAAGATGGTTCCCGTGCCCTACGTGGCCGGACGTTCGCTGCGCCAGGCCAAGAACATGCTGGAGATCGCCGGACTGGAGATCGCCGAGCTGGTCTACCGCCCCGACATCGCCACCAACTACGTGCTGGAGGAGTACTGCGACGGGAAACAGATCACGCAGACGACCCGCATGGAGGCCGAGATGGGTTCCGGCGTAACGCTTTACGTGGGCGTCGAGAGCGGTCGCGGAACGACCGTCGTGCCGCGGCTGGTGGGGCTGCCCCTGATGCAGGCCAAGGGCCGCCTCTGGGAACTGGGGCTCAATGTCGGGAAAGTGGACTTCGACGAGGGGGTCAACCTCCTCAACCAGAAGGAGACGCGGGTCTACGTCCAGATTCCGGGCGCCGAGCGCAGCGCAACATTGGGTTCGAAGGTCGACCTGCGGCTGACGCTCGACCAACAGAAGGTGGATAAACTCCGGGCCGAAGCCGAAAAGCAGGCGCAGGCCGCTGCCGAAGAGCGGCGGCAGGCCGAGCGGCAGCTCGCCGATTCGCTTGCGCAGGCGGCGCTGGAAGAGGCTGCGGAACCCGCCGCGGAACAGCCCGCGAACAACGACAACGAGGGATTTTTCGACTGATGACCGACGAACGACCGATCGAGGAGCTGGACCCGGAGGTGATTCCGGCAGACGGGGAGGACGAAGAAGAAGCGGGCCTCTACGAGCACTTTGCGGTGACGGCCGACAAGGGGCAGACCCCCATGCGGCTGGACAAGTTCCTGACCGTAAGGATGGAGCATTGTTCGCGCAACCGCATCCAGGCGGCGGCCGACAGCGGCAACATCCTGGTCAACGGCAAAGCCGCCAAGTCGAGCTACAAGGTCAAACCGCTGGACCGCATCCAGATCGTGATGCCCTATCCGCGGCGCGAGGTGGAGCTCCGGGCCGAGAACATTCCGCTCGACATACCCTATGAGGACAAATGGCTGCTGCTGGTGGACAAACCCGCCGGGATGGTCGTCCATCCGGGCGTGGGCAATTACGACGGCACGCTGGTCAACGCGCTGATGTACCACCTCAACGCGCAGGGAATCCCGGCCGAGGAGCAAAACCGCGCGGGGCTGGTGCACCGCATCGACAAGAACACCTCGGGACTGCTGGTGATCGCCAAGGACGAGCAAATCCACGCGCGGCTGGCCAAGCAGTTCTTCGACCACACGATCCAGCGCCGCTACGTGGCCCTCGTGTGGGGCAACTTCGAGGAGGACGAAGGAACGATCACGGGCAACATCGGCCGCAGCCCGAAAGACCGGCAGAAGATGTTCGTCTTCGCCGACGGTTCGGACGGCAAACACGCCGTGACGCATTGGAAAGTGTTGAAACGCTACGGATACGTGACCCTCGTGGAGTGCCGCCTCGAGACGGGGCGCACGCACCAGATCCGCGTCCACATGGCGTGGATCGGTCATCCGCTGTTCAACGACGAGCGCTACGGCGGCGACCGCATCCTCAAAGGCACGACTTTCGCCAAATACCGCCAGTTCATCGACAACTGCTTCGCCGTGATGCCGCGCCACGCGCTCCACGCCCGCCTGCTGGGCTTCGAGCACCCCGCGACCCATGAGGAGGTGCTGTTCGAAAGCCCGCTTCCGGCCGATTTCCAGGCCCTGCTGGCGAAATGGGACACCTATTGTTCGGCGGCGGAAACCGCTGAACAATAATTAATTGCGAAGCCATGTTTCTGCCGACGACCATCAAAGAGGTCCGCGAACGCGGATGGGACCAGCTCGACGTGATCTTTTTCTCGAGCGACGCCTACATCGACCATCCGGCATTCGGCGCGGCCGTCGTGGGACGACTGCTCGAGGCCGAGGGTTACCGCGTGGCGATCGTCCCCCAGCCCAACTGGCGCGACGACCTGCGCGATTTCACCAAGCTGGGCGTCCCGCGCCTCTTTTTCGGGGTCTCGGGCGGGTCGATGGACTCGATGGTCAACCACTACACCGCCAACTTGCGGCTGCGCCACGACGACGCCTACACCCCCGGCGGCAAGGCGGGATTTCGTCCCGACCACGCCGTGACGGTCTATTCGCAGCTACTCAAACGCCTCTATCCGCACGTCCCGGTAGTCATCGGGGGCATCGAAGCCTCGCTGCGCCGCCTGACCCACTACGATTACTGGAGCGATGCGCTGAAACCCTCCGTCCTGGCCGATTCGGGCGCCGACCTGCTGATCTACGGCATGGGCGAGCGCGTCGTGCAGGAGGTAGCCCGGGCGATGCGCAACGGCTACAACGCCAAGCTGCTGCGCAAAATCCGGCAGGTGGCGTTCCTCTCCGACGAAAGTTATGTCGCGCGGCTCGATCCCGGGACGACGATCCGTCTCAACAGCTACGAGGAGTGCCTGCGCAGCAAAGCCGCTTTCGGGGAAAATTTCAAAGTCATCGAGACCCAGAGCAACCTGATGGAACCCGAAGCGACGCTCGTGGAGGCTGTCGGCGACCGGTACGTCGTCGTGACGCCCGCCAATACGACGCTCTCGACCGAGGAGCTGGACCACTCGTTCGACCTCCCCTACGAACGGGCCCCGCATCCGCGTTACGCAGGCAAGGGCGACATCCCGGCATGGGAGATGATTAAACATTCGGTCAATATTCACCGTGGCTGTTTCGGGGGATGCTCGTTCTGCACCATCTCGGCGCATCAGGGCAAATTCATCAACTCGCGCAGCGAACGCTCGATCCTCGCCGAAGTGGAGAAAATTACGAAAATGCCGGGGTTCAAAGGCTATCTGTCCGACGTCGGGGCCCCCTCGGCCAACATGTACCGCATGGGCGGCCGCGACCGCGAGTTGTGCCGCAAATGCCGCCGCGCGTCGTGCCTCCACCCGAAGCTGTGCCCCAACCTCGACAACGACCACCGGCCGCTGCTCGGTCTGTATGAAAAAATCCGCGCCGTCAAAGGGATCAAAAAGGCTTTTATCGGCAGCGGCATCCGTTACGACCTGTTCGACCGGTCGCCTTATCTGGAGACGGTGTTGAAGCACCACACCTCGGGACGGCTTAAAGTCGCGCCCGAGCACACCGAGGACAATGTACTGAAGCTGATGCGCAAGCCCCCATTCGCGCTGTTCGAGCAGCTGACCGCCGACTTCCACCGCATTTGCGGTCAGGAGAACCTGCCCTATCAGCTGATCCCCTACTTCATCTCCTCGCACCCGGGATGCACCGAGCGGGACATGAAATCGCTGTCGGAGAAGGTGTTGGGGAAACTGCATTTCAACCTCGAGCAGGTGCAGGACCTCACGCCCACGCCGATGACCCTCTCGTCGGTGATGTTCTACACCGGGGAGAATCCCTACACGCACGAAAAAGTATACGTCGCCCGTTCGCAGGACGACAAACGGCGGCAGAAAGCCTATTTCTTCGGCGGAAAGCCGCGCCCGGAGCAGCGGCCGGCCCGGAAAGGCGGAACGGGATTTCGCACGGGGCGGAAATACACGAAAAAAGGCTGACGTTTTCGTCAGCCTTTTTTATGATCGTAACGGAAGTAGCGCAGAACCGGCTCGAAAAAGGCCAACCTGCCACCGCCCCTAAACGCGCTTTCTTAAAGCGCTAAAGCGCAGGTTTGAGCAGGCCGAAGAGCAGGCAGGCGATCACGAACGTCACGACGATATTGAAAGTCTGCGCCGCGAGGAACGACCAGAGGACATTGCGGTTCTCCCTCGAGATGATGTCTTTGAGGCGTGTGTCGAGACCGATGCAGACGAACGCCAGCGAAAAGAAGACCGTCGAGAACATCTTCGCCACTCCCGGTTCGATGAGTTTTCCTTTGGCGCTGAGCGTGAAGAGGTCGTTCGACTGGCAGAGGCTGAAAACGAGCGACGCGGCGACGAACCCGATGATGAATTTGGGGAACTTCTCCCAGACGATGCCCAGCGAGGGAGCCTGGCTGCCCTTCTCGCCGCGGGTCGAAAGGTAGAGCGCGATGAAAAACGCCACGACACCGATCAGTACGTTCTGCGCCGCTTTGATAATCACGGCATGCTGGTTGGCGACCTCGCCCACGATCATGCTCGATGCGGCGACGCCCGACGTGGTGTCGATCGTACCGCCGATCCACGCCCCGGCGACCTCCTCGGCCACCTCGGGGGCGAACAGGTGCGGGAGGATCAGGTTCGCCAGCCACGGCATGAGGTAGATCATCGGAACGACGACGATCAGCACCAGCGAAACGATGTAGGAGAGCTTCCTGTCGTCGCCGCCAGCCACGCGCGCCGCCGTGATGCAGGCCGAAACGCCGCAGATCGAGACGCCGCTCGAGAGGATCATCGCCGAGCGTTCGTCGACCTTCATGCGGCGCGAGAGCCAGAAGGCGAAGAACCACACGACAGCCACCACGAGGCAGGCCTGCACGAGTCCGAAGATTCCCGACTTCATCACGTCGCTGAAGAGGATCGTGGCGCCGAGGCAGACCACGCCGATCTTAATGAAAAACTCGCCCTGGATGGCGGGTTTCATCCATGCGGGAACGTGCCACACGTTGCGGATCAGCAGGCCGAACAGCACCGAAAAGAAGACCGATTCGAAGCCGTAGTACGACACGGCCGGAATCTTGGCCACCACCTGCGCCAGCAGCGAAACGGCGAAGACGACGACCAGCGACGGCAGCAGCCCTTTGAGGGGACGCCGCAGCAGCAGGCAGCCGACGTAGAGCACCACCAGCACGATGGCGAACAGGTAGGCGATATTGTACCATGCCACCTCGCCCACGAGGGTCGAGGGAACACTCGGCAGGTCGGCGGGAACGAGCGCCGCAAGCAGCAGCAGCGGAATCGAGACCCAGACCACCACCCAGTCCTCGACACGAAGTTGTTCGATGAGTTTTTTCATAGCGATTTCAATTAAAATATCCCGGTGAACATCAGCGACACGACGTTGCGGTTCGAAGCGGCGTGCGACGCATAGTCCTCATAGGTGTAGTTGAGCTGGCAGCGGAGGAATTTCACGGGCTGCCACAACAGGCCCGCCGTGTAGTTGGTCTGGCGGGAGGCATTTTCAGACGTATTCTCGCGGAAGGTGTCGTAGCGCACCGCGGGCATCAGCGTCCGCGTCACGCGCCAGCCGCCCACGGCGTACCAGCCGTCGCTGTCCAGTTCGCCGGCGCCCTGGGGAAGCCCCGTCGTGCCGCAGATCCACTCGGCACGCACCACCAGCGGACCGCGGTCGTAGCAGGCGCCCGCACCGTAGCGGACACGTTTGAGGTAGTCGGCGCCGTATTCGCCCCAGTAGTAAGACCCGGCGACCTGCAATCCCGCGACGGGACGCAGCGTCAGCCGCGCCACAATGTCCTTCGACTTGTTTTTATCCTTAATGTTGAGCCCCTCGCCGTTGAAAACGCCGAAATTATAGCTCAGGATGCTGAACTCCCTGCGTTTGAAGAAGCTGCCGCAGAGCATGGCGCCCATGTCGCGGCCTGTGGCCGAGAGTCCGCAGACGTCGTTGAAACCCATCAGCCGGCGCAGGGGAAGCGGGTATTCGATGAACTCGTATTTGAGGGGCACATACTCGGTGTTCTCGATCGAGAAGGGGAGTTTGAATTCGCCGAGCTGGAAATGCAGGGCATCGAAAGGCCGGTAACGGATATAGGCGTCGACGATCTTCGGCGACACGAACTCGACCTGCACCCGGTAGTCGAGTTTCGGAACGATGTCGCCCGCCAGGTTCAGGCGCACGCGTTTGATGAAAAAGGACGAGGAGGTCTCCGACCACTCGTAACCCGCCTGCACATAGCCCGAAATCTCGGGCAGGCGGGCCAGTATCCTGTCCCACGTCGAAGTTTTGGCTTTCAGGGCTTCGATTTCGGCCGACAGTTCGGCAACGGAGGGTTCGGCGACCGGTTCCCGGGCCTGAACCCCGAGGCAAAGCAGGGAGAATAGTCCCACAAAAATCTTTTTCATAAGCAGCGGTTCGAATTCGGGTACAAAATTCGGGATTTCATCGCTGCGGGTCAATACGCCTAAATACCTAAAAAGGGCCGGATTTCTCCGGCCCTCGGGTCAAAATCGTCCCGGTGCGGCACTACCGCGGCATGGGGAACGAAAGCGTGCGCGCATCGAGGTAGGCGTCGGGGAAAGGGCTCCAGTTCCACGCCTGCCCGTTCGAAAGGGTGAAATGCTGCCCCAGGCGCAGGGTATTGTTGTCGATGACGGTGATGCGCGAAGGCAGGTTCTCCTTCTGGATCACCACCACCGAGGTCATCGACACCGTAGGCTTGGTCTTCACGGGCACCATCGTTTTATAGTCGGGTTTCCACGGCGACATGTGCGCCAGCGAATCGGGAAGCGCGAAGCCCGACGTGCGGGTCGTATCGCGTTTGAAATCGAATTTCGGCTCCTGGGCCGAAGCCGCCAGCGCTACGACGAGCGCAACGGCCGCAAACAACATCTTTCTCATAGTTTTTCCCCTTTTATCTTTTCATTATCATTAACGCTAAAACACTTCCCGTAGTATGCGCACCGACTGCACGGCGCTGATGGCATCGAGGTGATAGCCGAAATAGGACAGCATAGCACTCAAAAAGTCCGACCGCCGGTCGCGGTTCAGCTCCACTTCGCCCAGCCGCCGCACGTCGCAGCACAGCATCCGGTCGAGCAGGCAGGCGCACTCCTGCGTCATCACCCCCGGGTGTGCGGGCCGCACGGGGGTATACAGCCCCTCGCGGATGTCGAACCACGCCCCCGGCGTATAGTCGTTGCCCGGGCGGTAGCCCAGCAGGCGGCTCAGGTTGGCCAGGAACCAGAGGTGGAAATTCGAAACCCCGTCGTCCATCGCATCCAGCGCCTCGGCCGAGCTCCACACGAAATCGAAAAGCGGCTCGTTGGGCTCGCTCTCCCGGACCAGGCGGTACAAAACTTCGGCCATAAAAAGCGCCATCGTCGACTTGCGGACGTCGAACGGCAGGCTTTGCAGCACGAATCCCGCGCGCACCTCCTTAAAGCGGTCCATCTGCTGCCGCGGGGATTCCAGCCCCTCGAACTCGACGGGAAACATCGGCTGGAACAGCGCCAGCTTCGAACCCCGTCCACTGCGACTGCGGACCCCCTGCACCATGTAACTGCGGCGGCCCCCGACGTCGGTCAGCAGGTAGGCGACCATCGACGAATCGCCGTATTTGAGCGTGTGCAGCACGATGCCGCGGCCTTTGTAGCTTTTCACGACTCCTTTTTCACGTGTACCAGCATCCAGCCGTCGCGGGTTTCGACGGCTGCAAGCTCCAACCCCTGCTTCGCGGCAGCTTCCGTGACCGTCGGGACATCCTGTTCCAGAAATCCGCTCATCAGCAGGTCGCCGCCCGGGGTCAATGCCGCGGCATAGGCCAGCATGTCGTCCACGAGGATGTTGCGGTTGATATTGGCCAGGATGAAGTCGTAACTCCGGCCCGCGATGCGGCGCACGTCGCCCAGCAGCGGGGTGATGCGCTCCGCAACGCCGTTGGCGGCGACGTTTTCTCGGCAGCTGGCATCGGCCCAGTCGTCGATGTCCACAGCGTCGACATGCGCGGCGCCGCACTTCGCGGCGACAATCGCCAGCACCCCCGTGCCGCTGCCCATGTCGAGGCCCCGGCGGCCCGCAACCCCGAGGTCGAGCACGGCGCGCGACATGAGCCACGTCGTGGCGTGGTGGCCCGTGCCGAACGACATCCTGGGCATCACGACGACCTCCATCCCGCCTGCGGGAGCCGCCCCGTGGAACGGCGCGCGGATGCGCAGGCGGCCTTCGACGTCGACAGCCGGGAAATCACGCTCCCACAAGGCGTTCCAGTTCCGGGTCTCGATCGGGACATAGCGTCCGCCGACGCCGTAACGCACCAGCAGGCCGTCGACCTGCTCCTGGCATTCGGCCAGCCGTTCCTGCGGGATATACGCCTTCAGCACACCGTCGCCGGTCTCGAAGCTCTCGAACGGGAAATCGGCCAGTTCAGCGGTCAGGATCCCGGCCAGTTCTTCGTCGGCACACGGGACATTGAGCGCGATGTAATCCATATTATGTAAAATTTTCGTACCTTCGTCGGAGCAAAGTTACTCAAATTATCGACATTCAGCGGATCGGAGATGGCAGAAAATACGAAAAAGTGGGAGGAGGCCGGACGCCGCTACCGCACGTACATCAAACTGGAGAAGCGGCTCTCGAAAAACACCGTCGAGTCGTACATGCGCGACCTGAGGCAGTTCGCCCATTTCATCCTGCGCCAGTGGGACGTCGCGCCCCACAAGGTCGAGGAGGCGATGATCGAGCGTTATATGGCGTGGCTCTACGACCGGGGCCGTGAAAAGACCTCGCAGGCGAGGGCGCTGAGCGGCGTGAAGAGTTTCTTCAACTTCCTGATGATCTCCGACAAGATCGAATCGTCGCCGGCGGAGTTCGTCCTGACGCCCAAATTCGGGCGGCAGCTGCCCGACGTGCTCACGACCCCGGAGATCGACCGCATCATCGCCGCCGTGGACACCTCGACGCCCAAGGGGCTGCGCGACTGCGCCATGCTCGAAGTGCTCTACTCGTGCGGACTGCGCGTCTCGGAGCTCACGTCGCTGAGGATGCAGGACCTCTTTTTCGGCGAAGGCTACATCCGCGTGATCGGCAAAGGCGACAAGCAACGGCTCGTGCCGATCAGCGCAACGGCGCGCGACCGCATCCAGCTCTATCTCGAAAAGCGGCGGAGCGCACGAGCCGGCGAAGAGATCGTATTCCTGAACAACCGCGGCGGGCAACTCACCCGGGTGATGATCTTCACCATCCTCAAAGAGGCCGCCCGGCGGGCCGGGATCACCAAGCGCATCAGTCCCCACACTTTCCGCCACTCGTTCGCCACGCACCTGCTCGAAGGCGGCGCCTCGATCCGCCAGGTGCAGGAGATGCTGGGGCACGAAAGCATCCTGACGACCGAGATATACACCCATCTCGACCGCGAGCACCTGCGCCGCACGGTCGAAGAGCATCTGCCGATCTGACAGCAGGAGATTCCTTATATTATAGTCTGCGGATTTGCGACCGGGGTGTCAGCCGCAGCGATTCGTAGTCGAGCCCCGAGAGCACGACCAGCACGCCGCCGGGCGTTACCGTCTGCGCGAGCAGTTCGGGCAGCGGCGTCGCCGAGTCCCGGCACAGGCGTTCGAAAGCCGTGCGGCAGTCGGCCGGGAAGCCGGGGACCAGCAGTCCCGCATAGAACTCCGTGGCGGCGAGGCGGTCGGGCTCGGAACAGCTTTCGACAGCAACCACACGGCCGTCGGGAGCGAGCGTCAGCAGCGGATTGCGGACGATGCCCCCGGGGGTCCAGAGGAGGTTAGAGGCTATCCGCCGGGTTGGCTGCGCGGAAAAATTCATCGGCGAAGATACGGATATCGAGTTGCTGTTCGTAGAGCTTTTCGACCGCCGTGCGCGTCGGGGGCGTAAATTCGACCTTCAGGTCGGTGACCGTCACCGAGGGACGCTGGGGCTTGCCCGTGAAGTTCAGGAAGTCGATGCGCAGGCGGCGGTGCGACGAATCGGCCGTCAGCCGGCGCGAGAAAGTCTCCTCACGGTTGCGCCGAAGGGTCGTGGTATAGACTCCCGTGCGGGTGCTGTCCCGGCGTTCGAGCCAGACGGAGCCTTTGATCCCCCTGTCGTTGCGGTCGAGCGAATCGACGAGGTATTTGAGCGAAAGCTGGTAGTCGCCCGGTTCGACGTCGACCGAGAAACTCAGCCGCGCCGTATCGGCCAGAGACCGCACACGGATCAGCGAGTCGGCAAGCACGGCCCGGGTGAAGGTCCGGCGGGCCACATTGTCGATCGTGTCGAGCACGGCGACCTCGCGGTTATAGAATTTGCCCTCCCGTTCGAGCATCTCGATGGCCCGTTCGACGACGTCGCCCAGGCGGGCGCTCTTGCGCTTCGAGAAGTTGCCGATGGTGTAGTGCACGTCGTCGGTCGTATAGCCGTAGCGGGCGAAAATCGGCTCGTAGATGCACAGCGAGTCGGTCCGGACGTTCCCGTTGCCGATATAGGCATTGGTGAGGAACGCATCGTGGAAAATCTGCGCCAGCTTGTCATCGGGGATGATCTTGTGGCGGGCGCAGGCGGCGAAAAGCACCACCAAGGCGGCAGAAGCCGTTATACGGAGGAATCGTTTCATATCATTCGTTGTTTTTCAGCATGCTGCGCACCGTGACGCCCGACAGCAGGGCGGCCACGGCGGCGAAAGCCGCAAGGACGGCCAGCAGGTCGGCAAAGCGAAATTCGACGGGGTAGCTCTTCGTGAGGAACGTTTCGGCGGGAATCTCGATCAGCCCGAAATGCTGCTGCACGAGGCTTGCGCCGACCCCGATAACGATACCTGCGGCAGCCCCCAGACCGCATATCAGGAATCCCTCGGAGCGGAACACGGCCCGGATCAATCCCATATCGGCCCCCAGCGCCCGGAGCGTCACGATGTCGCCGCGCTTTTCGACAATCAGCATCGCCAGCGCACCCACCACCGAGAACGAGGCGATGACGAGCACCAGCAGGGCGATGAAGAAGATGCCCCACTTCTCGTAGGTCATGATGCGGTAGAACGAGGCGCGGAGTTCGTCGCGCGTACGGACCCGGAAGTCGTCGCCCACGGCCTCGGTGACGGCCCGGCGGACCCCGGCGGCATCGGCCCCCGGATCGAGGCGTACGACCAGCGACGAGACGCGTCCCGGGTAGCCGAAAAGCTCCTGCGCCAGCCGCAGCGACGAGAGTACATAGGTGCGCTCGGTGTCGAGGTCGAGCGTATAGACCCCGCCCACGGGTTCCGTGCGGCGCGTATAGTTTTCCAGCGGCAGCAGCGACGAGAACGAGCCCCGGCGCACGGCGTAGAGCGTCACGTCGGCGTCGGCCAGCGACCGGATGCCCAGCATCCACGCCATCGACTGTCCGACGACCAGTCGTTCCAGGTCGCCCAGCCGCACCCGCCACTCCCCGGCCGACACGGCGTCGCCCAGGGCGAACACCCCGGCATAGGCGTCGTCGACACCCCGCACCGTGGCGGTAGCCTGACGCCCTCCGTGTTCGAGCAGGGCGCTCTGCTCGAGGGTGAACGACAGCGCCCCGACGCCCGGAATGCGCCGGAGGGCCGCGGAGTCGATCTCCCCCTGCGCAAAGGTCTGTCCCTGCCGCGGGGTGACGGTCAGGTCGGCGTCGAAAGCCGAGTACATCGACTTCACCAGCGACTCGAAGCCGTTGAAGACCGACAGCAGGATAATCATCGCCGCAACGGGCATCGCCACGGCCGCGACGCTCAGTCCCGCGATCAGGTTGACAACCGACCGGGATTGGGACGAGAAGAGGTAGCGGCGGGCGAAAAACAATTCAAAATTCATCATGCACAATGCACCATTAAGACAACTCCCCGTTCAACCTGAAAAGCTCCGATTATACATTGTGAATTGTGCATTCCGCATTATTCGTTCTTCAACGCTTTGTCGATATTCTCGATGTATTCCAGGGAATCGTCGAGGAAGAACTGGATTTCGGGAACGTTTTTCAGCTGGTTGCGCAGCCGTTGGCCCAGGGCCCGGCGGATGAACCAGTTCTGGTGTTCGAGGCGCTGCATCACTTCGTCGCTCTGCTCGAAGGGGAAGATGCTGACGTAAATCTTGGCGTAGCTGAAATCGGGCGAAACACGCACGGCCGTGACCGTGACGAGCGCGCCGCGGACGATCTGCGCACCCTCCTTCTGGAAGATGTCGGCGGCGTCCTTCTGGATCTGTTTGGCGATTTTCTGCTGACGGGTGGTTTCCATAATCTGCTGTTTTTACAACCCATATTTGAAGACCTCGCGGTTCTTCTCCTTTTTGGGTTTTGGTTTCCAGGTTTCGAAGCCCTGTTTGTTGAAGCGGTAGTTCAGCCCCACGGAGATCGTGAGGTTGTCGAGCGGCGAACGCAGCGGAGTGGCCCAAAAGGGGTTTTCCGATCCGTCGCCGGCGTTATCCGAATATTTGTTGCGGTTGCGGACGATGTCCGAATAGCCGAAGTAGTAACGCACGCGGAAATTCAGTTCGAAACGGCGGATCAGGAAAGCGATACCGCCGCCGCCGGCCAGCCCGTAGCCCCAGCGGTTGTCGCGCGGGAGTTTGAAATCGTAGGTCCCTTTCCAGTCGGAGGCCCCGTTGGCCCGGGCCTGCTCGTTCTCGTAGGTCGAAGAGAAGTTGTAGGAAAAGGTCGCCGCGGCCTCGAGGTAGACGCGCACGTGGTTGCGGAACATGTAGACGTGGGGCTGCCAGACGATGGGCAGCACGACCGAATTGATATGCCGCGAATAGTAGAGGTAGTCCTTCTTCTCCTCGACCAGCGAGGCGTTGGGCGCGAACGAAAAACCCTGCTGGAGAAATTCCAGGTCGATACCGAAGCCGCCCACGAAGCGCTGCATGCCGTAGTAGCGCCACGAAAGGCCGCCGCTATACATGCCCCACATCGCCCGCATCTCCTGCTGGGGCTGGAAGCGGCCGTTGCCCATGCCGTAGCCCGCCGTGAAGCCGAGCGTATGCTGCGCCGAAGCCCCCTGCCACGCCGTGAGGGCGGCAAAGGCAAGGAGCCCGGCAATGATATGTCGTTTCATCGTCATCCTACCTGAAATTATTGAACATGCTGCCCGCAGAGTTGAAATTGCTGTTGTTGTTCTGCTGCTGGCGGTCGCGGTCCTGCTGGTTCTTCTTCGGGCCCTCTTTGAGCCGTTTCTCCTCCTCGCGGCGCAGGCGCTGGGCCTCGCGCTCGTCCAGCAGGCGCGAGAGCGACTGCATCGTGACCGGGGCGAAGATACGGTTCATGTCCATCGTGAACTCGATCTCCCAATTGGTCTTGGTGGCGAAGGTGTCCTCGCCCTCGTCGTTGGCATAAATCTCGGCCCGCTCGGGCTGGCGCCGTTCGACCAGGTTGCCCGTGTCCCACTTGCCGTTGCCGTTCCGGTCCTCGATGACGCGGAATTTGATCTCGCCCGCCGGAACATAGTTGAACTGGATGTCGCCCGTCGTCACGTCGCGCCGCTCCTGTTTGAGGGCATTGTTGCCGTCGAGCAGCTGGACGATGTATTTCGTACCGTCGTCGCGGCCGTTGACGTGTATCTTCACCGTGGCGAACTTCTCGGGGTCGAGGACCGTATATTTGCCGACGATCGAGTCGTTCGACAGGCCCGCGACATCGGTGATGGTCCCCTCGGGGATGGTCAGCGTATATTGTCCGCCCGTCTTCCACGGGGCGCGGATATACCATTTGCGCAGCTGCCCCGTGTCGCGCACCATGCGCACGGGGACATCCTCGACCGAATTGTCTTCGAGCAGGCGCGTCAGCAGCAGGCGCGACGAGTCGATCTTCACCAGCGGATAATCGAACTCCGCGGTGAGGTGGTTCTCGGGGTTGATATCGCCCGAAGCGGGGAGTTTGACGGCAAAGGGATTCGGCTTTTTGGGCTCGACCCACTCCTCGCCGGCGGCTTCGGCCTTGCGGCGGTCGCGCTCGAGCTTCTCGCGTTCGCGCTCCTGCTCCTTGGTCTCGATCAGCCGCCAGGAGAGTTTCAGCGGCTCGGTGACCTCCTGCAGGCGGTTGACCGTATCGTGTTTGAAATAGGTGATCTCACCTTTGATCGTATCGGGCAGGTCGGCCGAGGGGACGTTGAACCACAGGGCGATCGTATCGCGGCCCACGGTCTGGGGGTCGAAAATGACCCGGTCGGCGGGGATGCTGTCGAAACGGAGTTTGGTGATCTCCGGGTGCGCCGAGGCAAAATAGAGCATCGCCTTGTGCTGCTGGGGCCGCTCGGACTCCGAAAGCATCTGCCGGCGGAACGCCTTGTCGGTGAACATCCGGAAGTAGATTTGCGGCTCGGCCGTCACATACTGGCGGATCGAATCGTACCACATGGCGAAATCGGGCATCTCGGCCGGGTTGTAGGTCTTTTCGAGGAAACCCACCTGGTCATTGCCGGGCTCGTACATCTGGTTGTCGTTCTTGTCCTGGACGGCGTAGACCCGGTAGGGGATCGGTTTGAGGTTCTGGGCGATGAAGATGCCGTTGTTCTCGGCGCGTGCGATCGACGCAGGCTTGTATTTGAACACCGTGGAATCGTATTCGGCGACGTTCTCGACCGAGTCGGCCGGGAAAAACCAGATGAAAGTTTTCGACACGGAGTCGGCTTTGTAGCTGTCGGCCGTATAGCCCGTGAGGAGCATCGAGTCGATCTCGGGGCCCGTCGAAAAGACATAGCGCATCGAATAGAGGGGATTGCCCTCGTTGTTGTCGCGGATGGCGCTGCCGAAATTGAGCGAATAGGTCGTGTTCGGGGCCAGCGTGTCGCGCAGCTGAATCACGACGCCCCGGCCGCGCAGGGAGACCGTGGGTTTCTTCTTCATCGCCGGCGAGGTGAAGAACTCTTTCTGCTGGTCTTTGAGCTGGACGAACTCGTCGAACTCGATATAGATTTTCTCGTGCCCGACGAGGGGCCGGTTGATCGAATTGTTGTCGGGCGTCATGTTCACGATGACGGGCGGAAGCGAGTCGCGGGGACCGCCGGTAGGGGTCATCATGCTCGCGCAGCGGCTCAGGAAAGCCGACACGAAGAGCAGCGCCACCGCAAGGCGCAGCAGGTAAAGGGTATGTCGCGGCGTGTTCATCGGCGGCGTGCTTGTGTTTGCGTTTGCGAATCCTTGTCGGGGTCGAGCTCCGGGTTGACGACGATCCAGCCGTTGGGCTCCTCCGTGTCGATCCACTGCTGTACCCACGGCCGGAAGAGGACAGGGAAGGTCGGCGAAGCGCCCTCGAGGTCGACCTCTTTCTTCGTGTAGGCATAGAGTTTATTGACGCGGTCGACCACGACGACCATCAGCGTCTGGGTCGAGACCTGCATCTTATAGAGGGACGAATCCTCCTCCTTATAGGCCGTGAAATTGGGATTGGTGCGCGTGAACGAATCGTCGTCCTTCGACGTGATCTTGCCCGCCATGGCATCGTCGTACGAGGCGATGTACCACGCCGTGGTGTCGGCGGCGAAAGCATAGGCTTTCAGGCTCGAGATTTCGGCCGAAGCGCCGCCCTCCTCGCTCTGGGCCGCGGGTTCGATGAAGCAGTCGAGGTAGGTGGGAGGCGTATAAAATTCGTTGTGATAGCTCCAGTTGCCGTCCTTGTAGGAAAAGCCCTCTTTCCACGGTTTGAAAGGCAACGCCACGTACAGGACCGGGAGGTTCTCGGCCAGTTCCTGCTGGGTATAGGCATAGATCCTATGCTCCGTATCGACGGCCAGGACCATTTGCGTAGCGTTCGACATCGACATTTGGACCCATCCCGTAGCCCCCTCGCGTTCGTAGGGCACGGCCGTGGCGAAAGGCGAAAGCCGCTCCGAAGGGTTGCCTTTCAGGCTGGCGACGCCCTCCAGCGCATCCGCATAGGAAGCGACGGTGTAAAAAGCCGTGTCGGCGGCGAAAGCGTAGGCTTTCAGCCCCTCGAGCGCCAGGTACGGGTCGCCCGACAAGTCCTGCACGAGGGGTTTGATCACGTAGTTCGTCGTGGTCGACACGTCTTTGAAGCACCCTGTCAGGAGCGCCGCAGCGGCCAGGAAGAGTATCGTTCGTTTCACGTTCATCTCCGTATTATTTATGCAGCGCATCGAGCATCTCCCCGACGGTGAGGCCCGTCACGGGGTGGCGGTGCCGGCGCATGATCTCCGCGAGCGGCTGCAAGGCAAATTCCCGTTCGGCAAGCAGCGGATGGGGAACCGTCAGGCGCTCGTCGTCGATCACTTCGTCACCATAGAAGATGATATCGATGTCGATCGGGCGCGACGAGTAGGCGGCGCCCGACGAGGCTTTCTCGACCGCCTCGGCAGCCCGGTTGCGCCCCAGTTCTCGCTCGATCTGCTGGCAGGCGTCGAGCACTTCGAGCGGCGAAAGGTCGGTCGAGACCTCCAAAGCCTGATTCGAAAAACGCTCCGCGGCCGGGAATCCCCACGGCGCGCTCTCGTAGCGGTGCGAACAGCGCAGGACAGCCCCCACACGGGAGTTTATCAACTGCTGTGCCGTTTGCAGGGTGCGTTTCACATCGCCCTGGTTTCCGCCTAAAAGAAGTGCCACACGTGTCATAACTCACAAATGTTTTATCATCTTGCTCACCGAGAGGGCAAAATGGGTGAAAACGATCGTCGGATTGCCGTTCTGCACAATCTGTGCGGAGGCGCTCTCGATCTCGGCGATCAGCGGCTCGATGTTCTGCGAGCCGACGAAAGGGGCGAATTTCGAACAGAAAGCCAGCTCCTCGCCCCAGAGGTAACTGACTTCGCGGATACCCGCATGAAGCATGTAACTCTCGCGCAGGAGCCGCGCCGCATCGCGCAGGAACGCCCGCTGCTGCTCGCGCGAAAGCTGCGCCGCATCCTCGGCCCAGGAGACCAGTTCGAGGTGCTTGTCGTTGTAGCTCAGGCGCATCAGGCCGCAGAAAAGGTCGAAATTCTCCTTCCGCAGCGCATCGCTCTCCCCCGCAACCAGGTGATTCAGCTCCAAAAGGTCGCCGCCGGCCAGACGCGCCATGTTGCGGGCCTGCAAAGGGTCGGAAACGCCTTTTCCCGCCGCGACACGTTCCAGCACGTCGGGGGCGATGCGCGGTACGGCGACCTCCTGCGTCCGCGAAATAATCGTCGGCAGCAGCCGGTCGGGCTGTTCGGAAACCAAGATGAAGAGCGTCCGGTCCCACGGCTCCTCGAGGATTTTGAGGATCTTGTTCGCGGCCTCCTCGTTCATCGTCTCCGGGAGCCAGATGAGCATCGTCTTGTAGTCGGCCTCGAAGCTTTTGAACGAGAGTTTGCGGATGATCTCGTCGGCCTCGCGGGCCGCGATCATGCCTTTGAGCGTCTTGCCCAGGTCGAGCCGGTCGTACCAGTCCTGCGGCGAAACATAGCCGCCCCGTTCGGCGAACAGGCTCCGAAATTGCGGCAAAAATTCATCGCTCCGCATCACTTCGCCCGACTTCTTGCCCTGTTTGTTCACGGGAAAGACCAGATGCAGGTCGGGATGCGCCAGCGTCTCGATCTGCCGGCAGTCGGGACATTCGCCGCACGAGTCGCCGTCGCGGCGGTGGCGGCAGCAGAGGTACTGCACATAGGCCACGGCCAGCGCGAGGGCCCCGGAACCGGCCAGCCCCGTGAAGAGCTGGGCATGGCTCACACGGCCGGCATCGACCGACTGCGCCAGGTGCCGTTTCAGATCGTCCTGTCCTATGATATCCGCAAAGCGCATTTTAATTCTTCTTTTTCAGATGCCGGAGGGTTTGCACTCCGGCAATGGTTAACAATCCCGCGAAAACCAGCGAGAGGATGACGGTACGCACGGTCCCCGGCTCCAATTGGAGGGCCCCGGCCCCGCCGAGAAAGAGCGCGAAACTCACGCCCAGCACCCAAAGTTTCTTCGTCGTGTCACGTCCCATCGTCAATTCCTTTTCAGCACCGAGCGCAGCATCGCCCCCAGGTCGATCCGCTCACGGCGGACGAGGTAGACGGCATACAACGCAAAGAGCACTATATTAAACGCATAGCTTACAAACATATTGCCTGTGCAGGACGATACGGCCTCACAAGCGGCGAAAACGGCGAGCGCCGCGGCGACATACTCGCCGATGCGGCGCCAGTCGTAGGGCGTCGGGTAGTAGCGGCGGTTGAGCCACCAACTGACGGCGACCATCACCGATTCGCTCGCCAGGCGTGCCCAGGCGGCCCCATAGTAGCCCCACAGCGGGATGAGCCACACGCCGCAGGCGAACATCGCGACGAGTCCCGAACCCGTGACCACGATGGCCAGCGAGGTCCGCTCCTCCCGCTTGTACCAGAACGAGAGGTTGAGCCAGACGCCCGTGAGGACGTTGGCCCCCAGCACCACCGGCAGGATGAAGATGCCCTCGCGGAAATCCCGTCCCACGATCAGCGCGAACACGTCGCGGAAGAGCGCGATGCCGAGGAAAATCAGCATCGAAGCCATGACGTAGTATTTCAGCGCCGCGGCGTTCATCTGCACGAAATCCGACTTTTTGAAGTTCGAGAGGAAGAACGGTTCGGCGGCGAGGCGGTACATCTGGTAGAAGAGCATCATCACCACGGCGATCTTGGTGATGGCGCCGTAGACGCCCAGCTGCGCCATAGCCCCCTCGGGAACGAGGTATTTAATCAGCTGGCGATCGATAAACTCGTTGGCCGTGCCGGCCAGTCCGCCCACCAGCAGCGGCAGCGAATAGGCGAATACGGCAACAAGCAGCGCCCAGTTGATCTTCGGAACCGTGCGGTCGACGGTCGTCAGGATCAGGCCCCATGTCACGGCGCTGGCAATCAGGTTGGCGACAAAGACCCAGCCCACCCCGAACTCCGTGGCGAAAAGCCCCGCGGCGCCGAACCCGAAGGCCAGGACCACATTCAGGGCCACATTGAAAGCCTTCAGTCCCACGAAGGTCATGGCCCGGCCCTGTTCGCGCAGCCGCGAGAAGGGGATGCAGGCCCAGACGTCGAAGAGGATGACCAGACCGACCCAGACGACATATTCCGGGTGCGAAACATACGCCTCGCCCATGGCATGGGCGATACCGTCGCGGAAAAAGGCCATTACGAGGAAAAAGACCGCGGCGGCAAGCGACGTGACGCCCCATGTGGTGGCGAAAAGCCGTCGTTTGGCGGCTTTCACATCCCCGCCCGCCTCTTCGGCCTTGGCCGAAAAACGGAAATAGCTCGACTCCATGCCCATCGTCAGCAGCGTGAGCGCCAGCGGGATAAGGGCGTAGATGTCGGTGACGATGCCGTAGGTCTCCTGCCCGAAAACCCGCGTGTAATAAGGCGTGAGCAGGTAGCTCAGGAACCTCACCACGATGGTGCTGATGCCGTAGACGGCAGTTTGTTTGGCCAGTTTTTCGAGCATGACAGGAGTTTATAGCCTGCAAATATACGAAATTTACCGGGAAAAGTCTTCTTTCTTTGAAAGAAGGGGAAAAAGAGGGCTGTACTTTTGATGCCAAAAGTACCAAAAGCACGGGCTTAAGAAGCCCGGTTCAGAGGCGAAAAACAGGCCGGCTCGCTGACCATCCGGTCCTGCGCTCCCGGGCCTATCCTAAAACCGGACTATCAGGTGGGTGGTCAGAGCCACTTCTTGTATTTGAAGTACCAGATAGTCAGCGCCGAACAGAAGATCATCATCCCGATGGCGAAGATGTAGCCCACGGGGATGTTCCAGCCGTTGCCGAGCGTCAGCGTCCAGTCCAGCTCGGGCATGAATTTGAAGTTCATGCCGTAGATCGACGCGATGAGCGTCGCGGGCATGAAGATCACCGCCGCCACGGAGAAAATCTTCACGATCTCGTTCTGCTCGATGTTGATAAGACCCAGCGCCGCATCCTGGATATAGTCCAGTCGCTGGAAGCTGAAATCGGCGTGGTTAATCAGCGAGTTGACGTCCTTAATCATCAGCTGCAGGCGCGGGTAAATATCGTTGGGGAAGCGTTCCGAACGCAGGATGCCCGACAGCACGCGCTGGCGGTCGAAGATGTTCTCGCGCAGCGACATCGTGGACTCCTGCAGGGCGCTGATGCGGTGCAGCACCTCCTTGTCGATCGAGTCCTCGGAGTTGATGTCCTTCGACAGCGCCGCGACCTGCTTGGCGATCAGCTCCACGAGGTCGGCATCGAAGTCGATACGCACCTCCAGCAGCGAAATGAAGAGGTGATAGCCCGTCGAATAGCTGCGGTAGTTCATCTGGAGCCGCTTTTCCGTCTCGCGGAAGGTTCGGAACTCGGCGTTGCGCACCGAGACCAGCACACCCTCGTTCGAGATGATGAACGACACCGGCTCGACGAGGAACGAATCGCCCGTGGGGACGAAAAAGTTCGAGTTGGAGATGATGGCGTTCTCGTTTTCGGAATATTTCGACGTCGACTCGATCTCCTCGACCTGCTGTTTGGTCTGAAGGCTGATCTCCATGAAGTTCTCGACGGCTTTCTGCTCTTTGATCGTGGGCAGCAGCATGTCGATCCACAGGATGTCGTCGTAGCCCAGCTCATCGAAAAGCTTGGTGTCGGCATTGCGGATGATCTTGTTGTATTGCTTGAGGTAAATTGTAATCATAAGACGCTCTCTTAAGGTTCGTGAATCCGTTTACGTGCAGAGAGGCGGATTTCCGGTCCGCTAAGCTCTTCAGCCGGGATTGGCCCGCGGTGCTACCTTGAGGCCCGAGTCCCAGAACTGTTTAAGCGCTTTGTCTTTCTGATTGTCGAAGATGTAGTCGAAACGCGAGAGCCCCTCGTAAGCCTGCCCGGGATCGGCGGCAAAGGCCGATTCGAGGATCGCCTCGTAGCCGTGTTCGAGGCCGAAAGTCAGCGCATGCTGCAGGGCCTCGACCGTCTCGGGCTCCACGTCGCCGTGCGCCACCCAGACGGCAAACGCGAAGGGGAGTTTCCCGAAAGGTTTCCACGCCCCGACCAGCGGGTCGTCGTCCGCAAGCAGCGCCGCTTTGGCGGCAGGGACGCCGCCGACGCAGTATTCGGTGACGATGCGGGCATCCTCCAGCGAGGGCACGGCGGCGGCAGGCATCAGGGCGATGTCGGCACGACGGTCGGAAAAAATGCGGATTACCTCTTCGGGATCGGACAACAGCAATTCGGCGCGGAGGTTACCTTCGCGCTGGATACCATAGATGAATGGGGTCGTGCTGAGGCACGACACGACGGCTATACGTGGAACTATGACCATCATCCATAAGGTGTAAAACTGTTGGTTTGCGGAACAAAGATAGCACTTATTCCGGAAAAACGGGAATAATCCAAAAGATTTCTTTTCCCAAACGATTCCGCCCCCGGGAACGCGGCGGTTTCCGGGGGCGGGTAAGACGGGGGTAAAAAAAATTATTTCTTCCGGACGGGGGTCAGGCGGTAAAGCACCACGTCCTCGGCCGGAACGACCACCTCGCGGACGCGGTTCGTGCGGAACGGTTTGCCCCCGAACCAGAGGTCGCGCCCCTCGTAGACGATTTTGTCGAAATCGGTCGAACGCTGCGAAACCTCGACGTCGGTGAAGCAGAAGCGCTGCCAGTCGATCATGTAGCGGCGCGGCTCGAGCGTCCGGTTGAGCAGGCAGAAGGCCCAGTCGCCGCCGGCGAGCGGTTTGAACCACACTTCCAGCCCGTTGTCCGTCTCGTAGCGAAGCCCCTGCACGCCCAGCGAATCCTGGTCGATGGCGATCACGTCCCGGTCGAGCAGAATGGCCGCTGTCTCGTCCGACATCGTGCGGACATCGTTGCCCAGAATGAGCGGCGCCGCCATCATGCACCACATCGTGAAATGCGCGCGGTCCTGGTTGACGGACATCCCGTTGCCCACTTCGAGCATGTCGGGGTCGTTCCAGTGGCCCGGTCCGGCAAAACGGCGCAGGCCGGCGTTGGAATCGAGGTTTTCGAGCACGGTGCGGGGCCGCCAGTCGACTTTGAAATCGGCCGGATCGGAGAAGGCGAGACCGATGTCCTGCGTCGTCCGCCACAGATGGCCGACCTCCTGCGCCCACTCCCAGGGCTTGTTGGTGCCCCATTCGCAGATCGAAAAGAGGATCGGGCGGCCGGCGGCGCGGAGTGCGTCGCGCATGAGCGTATAGGCCCCGACCGGGTTGACATTCTCGCTGTTGCACCAGTCGTATTTCAGGTAGTCGATCCCCCAGCGGGCATATTGAAGCGCATCCTGGTACTCGTGGCCGAGGCTGCCGAAACGCAGGGCGCAGGTCTTGCATCCGGCATCGGAGTAGATGCCCAGTTTCAGCCCTCTGGCATGCACGTAATCGGCAAGCGCCTTCATGCCGCCCGGGAAACGCTCGGGATCGCACTGCGGAAATCCGTCGGCATCGCGCTCGGCGGCGTGCCAGCAGTCGTCGATATTGAGGTAAACGTATCCGGCATCGGCGAGGCCCGAAGAGACCAGCGCGTCGGCGATCTCCCGGATCATCTTTTCATCGACATTGCAGGCGAATTTGTTCCACGAACTCCAGCCCATCGGCGGAGTGTCGGCAAGGCCCTCCCACTTTTGGGCGTGGGAGACGGCCGCACAGCAAAGGGCGGCGCAAAGCAGGAAGATACGTTTCATCGCTATTTTCGGTTTAGGTTAGTAAATAAATTTAATTCGAATCGGGTTTTATATAAAAATACTTACAAATATAGTTGCTTTTCCCGGATATACGCCCCGTTTTTCCACAAAATTTAGAAAAAGTGCGCAGGGGTATTGACAAGGGGGTATCGGCTGTCGTATATTTGTCCTGCAATTCACAGCGAGCCGCCGACGGCGTCAAAATTATCAACAACGGGGAACTGCTCTGTTCCAACCGATTGTGAATTGTTTTTACCGATTATCAACAGGTTTTCAACCGTTTTATCGACAGTTTGGACATCCTTGTACTTTTGGATGCCAAAAGTACCAAAACCACCGGCGTAAGACGCCGGGTTTAAGGGCTGCGGCAGTATTTTGCACATCAGAGCCCGATCTCCGCTACCACTCTTTCTGAATGAACATCGAGAAAGGCGGCACAAAGCGCGCACGAAAATCGCCTTTATTTTCCCATTTCCTAAAAATCCCATTATGCAATTCACACAAATTCCCCAACAGTATGCCCCGCTCGGCGGAGAGCTTCGCTACGCCGTCGGGCAGGCGGCGGCCGGGAACATCGACATCCGCATCGTCGATGCCGCGGCCGGGGTCGCGGACACGGCCGGACCGGTCGGCGACGGAAGCGCCCTGCTGGGTGCGAAGCGGTTCGCAGCGGTGACTGAGGCCGGGTTCGACATCGCGCCCTACCTGCGCCGCCGCGTGCAGTTCGTCCCCGCAACGGGCGGCACAGGGTTTCTCGCCGCAGCGGGCCGGACGGTCACGGCCCTCGTCGAAGCCGCAACAACGGGCGGAGCAGTCGAAGCCGTCTCCCCGGCACGCACGTTCCGGCCCGGCGCCGAAACCGCCGAAGCGCCTTGTCTGCTGACCTCGATGCCCCTCAGCCGCCTGATTCCCGAGGGGGCGTGCGACGAACTGACGCTGTTGACCGACGGGCCCTGCACCGTGACGGTGACCGCGCTGGCCGGGGACACCGCCTCCGCCGAAAGTTACCGCGCGGCAGAGGCCGGGCTCCACCTTTTCCGCCTCGACCTGCGCGATTTTCCCGATGCGGAGTCGCTGACGGTGGATGCCGGGGCGTGCGGCACGGTGGTTTACGCCGTAATTCCGGCCCGGCAGGAGGCCGTGCGGCTCGCCTGGCGCAGTCGGGCGGGATCGGTCGAGCACTACTCCTTTCCCGTGGTGCAGACGGCGGTCGTCCGGAGCGTCCGGCAGCAGGCATACGGTCCCGACGGACGTACGGCAGCGACGGCAGCGACGGACCGCGAGACGGTGCTCGTATCGGCCTACGAGGGCCGGCAGGTATTGGAGGCCCTTGCGGAACTGACAGCGGCACCCGAGGTCTGGATCGCCGACGGCGACAGCTATACCCCGGTGGACATTGCCACCGATGAAGCCATCGTACAGCGCCACGGCACGCTGAGCTGTCTGGAGATCGCCGTTCGTCCCAAACGCAAAACCCGCACGTCATGGAACTGAGGATCGACGGACAGCCCTGCGACCTGGGCACGAAAGCCATCGCCGCACCCGGTTACGACGCCGCGAAACTGGCCGGTCCGGAAGCCTGCCGCGAGGGGCGGTCGCTGAAAGTCACGATCCCGGCAACGCCCCGCAACGACGCCGTGGCGGCCTTTGCCGGGGACCCCCATGCCGCCGGGCGGTTCAACGAAGCGCTCCACACGGCGGAGCTGACGGCGGAGGGTTCAACGCTGATCGGCGGAACGGTGCGGCTGCTGGCCTCGTCGGAGGCGGGTTACACGCTCGAAATCCGCGACGGCGGCGCCGGATGGGCCGAGAACGCCGCCCGCAGGATGTTTTCCGCCCTGGACGTGGCGTGGCAGGGGGAACTGACGCCGACGACGGTCTTCGAAAGCTGGACGAATGCGTCGCCCGTGAAGTTCTTCCCCATTCACCGCGACGAATACGAACAGCAAAACAGTTCGCAGGACCTGCTTCCCGCCGAAAGGCTCCTCTCGGTGGACGACTACCACCCCTTTCTGCACATCGCCACCCTCGTCGGGCAGATCTTTTCCGAAGCGGGTTACAGCGTGAAGAGCCGTTTTCTGGAATCGGCGTTTTTCCGCTCGCTCTACATGAGCGGGGCCTACTCCTCGCGCGACACCACGGCGGCGGCCAACCGCATGGGCTTCGCGGCCCGGAGGCTGGCCCCGGCAACGGCGACGGCCAACGAGCTGGGACGCGTAGCGGCCAATCCCAAGGCGATCGCCAACACGGTGGGCAACATCGTCGACACGGCCACGCCGCAGAGCGTCGATACGGACGGCCAAGCCGTCAGCGGACTCTACAACAATGGCAACTGCTTCTCGACGGACAACGGCAAGATCGTCTTCACGCCGCCCACGGAAGTCAACGTCGGATTCGAGTACTACCTGAAATACACCACCTCGCACCGCATCGTCTCCCGCACCCGGCTCAAAGGCTTCGACACGATCTATCTCGGGCCGGGATCGGAATTCCGGTTCGAACTGGCCAACCGTTACAGGGACCTCCGCGACGCGATCGTGCCGAACTTCACCTACCGGGCGCTGGTCTTCGACCACGTCGCAGGGACGCAGTACCGCCTCGTCTACGTCCGCAACGGCACGGCAGGCACGGTGTGGACCGATTTCGCGGCCCGCTCGGCGCAGGTCACGACCCCGGCTTCGGGGACGGTCGCCCAACCGGCGCTGCTGGTCCGGAGCGGCTCTCAATGGGTGCCCTATGCCGGGGACTGGGCGCTCTACAACGGGTATGTCGGCGAGACGGGCGAAACGACCGTCGAGGTGCGGCTCCGCACAGTCGCCGAGAGCGTCTCGCCGCAGTCGCCCAAGTATTTCAACCTGATCTATTTCGCGGGAGCCGGGGAGGGGATGAAGCTGACGCTGCACAAAGAGTGCGCACTGCGCCCGCGCTTCCTTTCGGGGCCCGGATTCGGGTCGCGGATCGCCTTCGCCGACGTGGCGCAGCACCGCATCCGGCAGGCGGAACTGCTCGAAGCATTGGCGCATCTCTTCAACCTGCGGTTCTACACCGAGGAGGCGACCCGGACGGTGTGGATCGAACCCGAAGGGGAGTTCTTCGGGGCGGGTCCCGAGGTGGACTGGAGCCGCAGGACGGATTTCTCGCAGCCGGTCGAACGGCGGGAGATCGTTCCGGAGATTCACGAGGTGCGGACATGGCGCTATCAGGACGGCGACGGGGCCGTGACACGTTTCGACGCCGGAGAGGAGTCGCCGCTGGGAGCGTGGAGTTTCGACACCGGATCTTATGCCGCGTTGCAGGGCGAAAAGGTCGTGCGCAACCCGCTGTTCGCCCCCTCGCTCAGCACGGCGGGGCACTACCTCAACGCCCCGTCGGCGCTGATCCTCCGGGTCGGCGACCGCGACGACGCGGAAGAGGAGGGCACCAACTTCACGCCCCGCATCGTCCGCTACGCCGGCATGCGTCCGCTCCCCGCGGGCGAACGGTGGGGCTACCCTTCGGGGCAGGCCGAGTATCCTTTGGCAGCGTTCCACCTTGCGGGGGACGAGGGGTTCACGCTCTGTTTCGAGGACCGCGACGGGCAGGCGGGACTGCACCGCTACTACGACCGCCAGGTGCGCCGGGAGGCCTCCCGCGAACGCATCATCCTCTCGCTGCGGCTCGCGCCCCACGAGTTCGAAGCACTCTTCACGCCCGGCACGGGAGCCCCGGACATCCGTTCGGTCTTCCACATCGACACCGGGGCGGGCGCGGTCCGGGCCGCACTCCATGCCGTCGGCGACTACGATCCCGAAAAGGCCTCGGTGCGCTGTACGTTCAACCGGCTGACGGAGGACTGATGACACGTCACGACGAAATGCTGGCCGAAACGGCGCTCCGCGAAGTCAGGGGGCTCGAGACGGCGGAGGCCGTGCAGCGGTTGTTCGAGCTGGGGCTCATCAGCCGCCGGGACTGCGAACGGCGGGCCATCCGCGACGAGGTATGGCGCCTCGAACGGGAGGGAGTGCCCCGCTGCGAGGCGCTGGAAGCAGCGGCCGGAAAATACTGCTGTTCCTACGAAAAGGCGCGCAACGCGTTTTACACCAATTACAAAAACAAATCATGAAATCGGAAATCCAAATCAACAATTCAGCCGAGGTCTGCCAGATCGACATCGAAGGGACCATCGGCATCCCCGAGGAGTGGCAGTTCGACGACCCCGAAGCGCGGGTGGCGACCTACGAACGCTTCCGCGGGGCCTTGCAGCGCATCGCCGGGATCGAAGCCCCCGAGGTGGTGGTCAACATCCGCTCGACGGGCGGCGACGTGAACGACGCCCTGCTGATCCACGACGCACTGCGGCAGCTTCCGGCACGCATCACCACCCGCTGCTACGGCTACACGGCTTCGGCGGCGACGATCATCGCGCAGGCGGCGTCGGAGGGATGCCGCGAAATTTCGGCCAACGCCCTCTACCTGATCCACACGGCGGTCTGCGCGGCCGAGGGCAATGCCGCGGAGATCGCCGGGAAACTCGACCTCCTGCACCAGACCGACGGGCGCATCGCCTCGGTCTACGCCGCCCGTTCGGGACGCCCGGCCGCGGAGTTCGAGGCCCTGATGGCCGAGAACAACGGCAACGGCCGCTGGCTCTCGCCCGAAGAGGCCGTCGCGGCAGGGCTCGCCGACAAGGTGGTCGAAGCGGCGGAACGGCCCACCCCCTCGCTGGCGAAGAACATCGCCCGGGGCTGGGAGCGCCTGCTCGCCGGCATCGGCCTGCGGCCCGGGGCGGGAGAGCCCGCCGACCGCAACGTCCTCCATTCCGGCGAGGAGGTGCGGGCCCTGCAACGGCGTTCATCCGTCGCGGCGGACGAGGCCCGGCAGCGCGTCGGGGCAACCGTCACGCAGCCCCGCGAGGACCCCTCGTACGGCGACACGGTCCGCTCGGCCAACGAGCGCGCCTATGCCGAAGACGCGAAGCGTATGCGCTTATAAAGCGCATACGCAATTAAAAATGAAAAATTAAGAATTAAAAATTGCCGAAGGGAAAGCCTCCCTTTTCAAAGGGAGGTTTGGAGGGATTGTCGACATAAAAAGGAGGTCAGGCAACACCCGTCCCCAATGGTAAAACAAAACAACCAAGTCAAACAAACATCTAAAAGCAACAAATCCATGACCTATCTCGAAAATTCGAAACAGTACACCGGCACCGACCTCGAAAACATCTTCTTTCGCCCGATGCTGACCGGAGCGTCGGCCCAGGAACTTGGCGTGCGTGTACTCTACAACATGCCCCAGCCCACGCACATCCAGCTTTGGGACGGACAGCGCAACATCCTCCAGAAATTCACCTCCGCAGGCTGGACGGGAGGCACCCCGGCAACCAAAAAGGAAAAGACCGTCAACCTCAGCCGCGTGAAGGCCGAGCTGGGATTCTCCGCCGCAGACTACTTCTCGATGGTCTACGAAAAGATCACGGCGCTGGCCAACGTCAACATGGACGACCTCTCGGGCACCGACCTCGAACAGGCTGAAACGGCACTATTCAGGCAGGCCCTCGCCGAAAACATCCGCGCCACGATGTGGGTCGGCAACACGGCCGGAGCATCGGGTTACAACACCTTCGACGGCTTCCTGAAGACGATCACGACCCAGGCCAACGACGAGGCCATCTACAACTTCACCTACCAGGAGTCGTCGCTCGCCGACCCGGCCTACGTCGTGGAGCTGTTCGACAAGTTGTGGAACAAGTCCGACCTGCGTGTCCAGGACCTCAAAGCCGACGGCCAGCTGGCGTTCTTCGTCACCTCGGACCTCTGCCACCTCTACGAGAAATACCTCGACTCGAAGGGCGCCGACGCCGCCTACACCGACACCGTGAACGGCCGCCGGACACTCGCCTACCACGGGATTCCGGTCATCGACCTCCGGCTGGGCGGCTACCTCACGGGAACCTCCTACCACCAGTCGTTCGGCATGCTCACCGACCGCCGCAACCTCGTGCTGGCGGTCAACACGGCCGACATGCCCGGCAACGAGGTGCGCATGTGGTACAACCCCGACGAGATGGAGAACCGCCAGCGCGCGGTCTTCATGGCCGGGAGCCAGATCCTCGACAGCAGCCTCATCACCTACGCCTACAAACAGTAATCCGACCCGGGGCCGCGCACCCGCAGGGCCTTTCCCTGCGGGCCGCGGCCTCCAAACCCGAAAAACGCCATGAGCAAAGCGAAAAAAATCAAAACCGCCGTGGGGGTCGCCAACCGCACGGACCCCTACTTCGCGCTGGGAACGGCGCGGGTCGAGAGCGACCGATTCTGGCGCTGGGGCGACGACAACCTCTTCCCGGCGGCGCTGGCCCTGATGGCCCGCCGCTCGACGACCCACCGCCGCATCATCAACGACAAGGCCGACTACATCTCGGGCAAGGGATTCACCTGCGACGAAGCCCGGGAGCCGCAGCTGGCGGCGTTCGTCCGCCGCGTGAACGGCAGCGGCGAGAGCCTGAGGCAGGTACTCAACAAACTGGCCTTCGACAAGTCGCTGTTCGGCAACGCCTTCCTCGAAATAGTCACCGACGAGGAGCACTCCTTCCTGTCGTTCTACCATCAGGACGCTTCGCGCTGCCGCGTGGCCCGCGACTCGGGGCACATCCTCCTGCACCACGACTGGGCGGCGTTCAAACCCGCCGAAGCGCGGTCGCTGCCCCTCTATCCGCAGTTCGAGCGGCAGGAAGACGGCTCCCTGCGGTCGATCGTCCACTACAAGGATTACGAACCGATGTTCGAACACTACGGCGTTCCGCCCTACATCGCGGGTTTCAGCGTCTCGGCCATCGCCTGGAAGACCGACCGCTGGAACATCTCGCGGCTGGACAACTCGTTCCAGTTGTCGGGTGTGATGATGCTCGACTCGTCGGTGGACAACGAGGCCGAAGCCGAACGCATCGTGCGCCTTGCCGAGCAGAAGTTCGCCGGAAATCCCGGGCAGGTGATGTTCGTCATCCGCGACGGAGGCGAGGACGACCATTCGCGCTTCATCCCCATCACGGCGCAGAACGAGGGCGACTGGCAGGCGCTGCACGAACAGGCCGTCGGGGACATCGTCGTGGCCCACTCGTGGTTCCGGACCCTGAGCGGCCTGGATTATGCCGCGGGGTTCAGCGCCGAGCGCATCCTCCACGAATACGAGGTGGCACTGAACACGGTGATCCTGGCCGAGCAGGCCGAACTCACCGAGCCGATCCGCGCCGTCATCGCCTCGGTGCTGGGGCTCGACACGGCGTCGCTGCAAATCGTCAACCGGCCGCCGACGCGTTCGAAACCCATCTACATGAAAGTCTGGGAGGCCCGCAAGGCCGACGGACTCGACTACGACCCGGAAGACCCGAAACAGCAGGCTTTCCTCTCGGAAATCACCAAATACAATATCAAAAGCATCGAATGAAAACCCTGATCACACCCCTGCAAGTCCTGCGCCTCGCGTTCGGCGACGGGGAACAGCTGCCGCCGGAGACCATTGCCGAAGCCGACATCGCCGGGGCCGAACAGCGCCATATCGTCCCGGTCGTCGGGCGGGGGCTTTACGAAAAGCTCCTCGCAGGCTCCTATCCCGACTTCCGCAACGAATACCTCGCGGCCCCGGCGGCCCTGTTCACCCGCCTCGCCATCCAGCCGCGGCTCGACGTCCGCACCGGACAATGCGGCACGTCGGCCCCGAAATCCGCCTGGGGCCAGCCCGCCGGCGAAACGGCACTCCGCGCCCTGCGGCAAGGCCTGCGGACGCAGGCCCGGACGCTGCTGCGCCGCGCCGCGGAGCACCTTCGCGCACACCGGGACGAATTTCCGGAATACGACCCCGAAAACGACATCCTCAACCGCTGTACGACCGATGGAGGCTTTGTTCAGATTCGTTAGCGGCACGGCGGCGGGGATCGCCGCCCTGTTCGCCCCGATCGGGCCGCTGGTAGCGACCACCCTGGTCTTCATCGGCGTCGACTTCCTCTCGGGCGTGGCCGCCGACCGCGCCGCGGCCCGCCGCGAGGGCCGTGCGTGGTACTTCGAAAGCCGCAAAGCCTGGCACACGGTGGTCAAACTCGCGCTGGCGGTCACGGCGATCTCGATGGCGTGGCTGATCGACAGCTGCGTGCTGGATTTCATGCAGCTCAACGTGGCGAAGCTTCTCACGGGATTCACCTGCGGGGTGGAGCTGTGGTCGTTCCTCGAAAATGCCGCGCAGCTCTCCGACGCCCCGCTGTTCCGCTGGCTGCGCCGCTACGTGCACCGCCGCATCCGAAAGGAGGCAGGCGATGAGTAGGGGACTTGCCAACAACAACCCCGGAAACATCCGCCGGTCGAAAGTACGCTACAAAGGCGAGGTGCAGCCCTCGCGCGATCCGGCTTTCAAACAGTTCGAATCGCTGGCGTGGGGTTACCGGGCGGTCTTCATGCTGCTGCACACCTACCGGGTGCGGCACGGACTGCGAACCATCCGGGAGATGATCTCGCGCTGGGCCCCGCCCTCGGAGAATCACACCGAAGCCTACATCCGCGCCGTGGCGGCGGACACGGGCATCGGTCCCGACGAGGTGCTGGACACGCTCGACCCAGCGACGATGGTCCCCGTCGCGGCGTCCATCTCCCGCGTGGAGAACGGCACGGCCGCCGACCCGGATGAAATAAGGCGCGGCTGGGAGCTCTTCGCCGGCTGATTTTTGCTATATTTACGCCCGGATAAACCATCTCCGATGAAACTCTCCTGCCTGCTCACGCGGCTCGACCGCATGCCCGTCCTGAAACTCCTCGTGCCGTTCGCGGTCGGGATTGCGCTGGCAGGCCGGTACGAACTGCCCCTGTGGTTTCTCGCAGGGGCTTTCGTATGCACGGGAGTCATGGCGTTGTTGTTCCGTTCGCAGGCGGCGGCCGTGGGGATGCTCCTCACGGCGGGATTCGCCGCGGCACAGCTCCGCGCGCCTTCGCCCACCGTGCCGCAGGACATCGGGACCACCTACGAAATCACCGTCGAAGGATTTCCCGCCGACCGGGACCGCTATGCCTCGGCCGACGCCTCGGTGGCGGCGTGGCGCGACCCCACGGACGGGCATTGGTACGCCTCCGACGCACGAATCCGGCTCTACGTCGATTCGCTCACCGACCTGCAACCCGGCGAACGCCTCCGCTGCCGGGGTACGGTGCGGCCTTTCCGGAGCGGGGCGGAGAGTTTCCGCCTCCTGATGCGGCGGCGGGGCTATGCCGGAACGCTGTGGGTCTCGGAACAGACGATCCTCGAACGCCTGCCACAGCAATCCGCCGGATTGCACCACACCGCCGTCGAACGCCTCGCCCGGCTGCCGATGGCGCCCGAGGCCGCAGCCGTCGTCGAGGCCATGGCGGCGGGCGAACGGCGGGGCATCACCCCAGAACTCCGCACGGCTTATTCGCACAGCGGGCTGTCGCACCTGCTGGCCGTGTCGGGACTCCACACGGGGATTGTATTCGTGCTCATCAACGCCGCGCTGTGGTGGCTGCCGCTGCTGCGCCGGGGACACCTCCTGAAAAACTTGCTGGCGGCCGGGGCCGTGTGGCTCTTCGTCGCAGCGGCGGGATTTCCGCCGAGCGCCGTGCGGGCCGCCGTGATGTGCACCGTCCTGCAGGCGGCATTGGCCTCTACCTCGGAATACGTCGGAATGAACGCCCTCGCAACGGCGGCGTTCGGGATGCTGCTGTGGAATCCCAACTGGTTCGGGGACATCAGCTTTCAACTCTCGTTCCTCGCCGTGGCGGGCATCCTCGCGTGGGGCGTGCCGCTCTGCCGCCGTTGCCGGACCCGGTGGAAAGGGTTGAACATCGTGATCGACGCCTACCTGATCGGGCTCGTCGCAACCGTCGCCACGGCGCCGCTCGTCTCCCACACCTTCGGCATCGTGCCGCTGGCGGGAATCGTCGTCAATCCGCTGGTCATCGCGCTGGCCGGGGTCGTGGTCTTCGGCGGAACGCTGTGGATGCTCGCGCCGGTCGGGTTCCTCGCCCCGGCGTTCGGGTTCGTGACGGGCACGGCGGCCGGATGGATCAACGCGCTGGCCCGGCTGACCGCCTCGCTGCCGGGCGGGGCGGCGGATTACACCCTCGGAGGATGGCAGACGGCGGTCATATACCTCGTTTTCGCCCTCGCAACCGCCGCCGCATGGAGCGCCGAACCGAAAAAAAGCGTACCTTTGCGGACGTGATAACGCCCGAAGAATACACGCTCCTGCTGACCGACGAGGTACAACGCGCCATTGCCGCCGCACGCGACCGCGACCCGCTCGAGGTGGCGAAAGACCGCCGGATTCCCCATGCGCGGCTGGTCGCCACACAGGTCAAATACCTCGCGCGGGCCGCACAGAAACTCCCGTCGTATGCCGCGGCGCAGTGCATCCTGCCCCCGCTGGCCTTCGAACAGGCGTCGAGCGAAGCCTGCGCCGCCCACAAGCGGATCGAAGGCGACACGGCGCTGGACCTCACCTGCGGACTGGGCGTCGATGCGTTTTTCCTCAGCCGCCGCTTCCGCCGCGTGGTGACGCTCGAGCGCAACGACATGTTGGCCCGCGTGGCTTCGGAAAACTTTTCGAGGCTGGGCGCAACGAATATCGAGGTCGTGAACACCTCCGCCGAGGAGTATCTCCGGCGGGAGGGTCTGCGTTTCGACTGGATTTACGCCGATCCTGACCGCCGTTCGGCCGAGGGCCGCAAGTTGGTGCGGTTGGAGGATTGTTCGCCCGACATCATCGCCCTGAAACCGTGCCTCGACCGGATTTCGGGGCGTCTGTGCATCAAAAACTCCCCGCTGTTCGACGTCGGCGAGGCCCTGCGGCTCTTCCCCGACAGCCGCGTGGAGGTGCTCTCGCTCGGCGGCGAATGCAAAGAGGTGCTGGTCTATGCCGACGGCACGGGACCGCTCGTCACCGCCACGGCCCTCGGGCACGGATCGTTCTCGGCCCGGCCCGGCGAAACGGCTCCCGACCCGGGAGCGTTCGACCCGGCGCGCTGCCGCTGGCTCGTGGTCCCCGACGTGGCCCTGCAAAAAGCCCGGCTGGCCCGGCTCCACCTCGCGGAAAAGGCCGCCATCTGGAGCGAGAACGGCTACGGATTCGCCGCCGAGGAGCCACAGGAAGTGCTCGGACGAATTTACGCCGTCGAGCGGATCGAACCCTACGATCCCAAACGGTTGAAACGCGAACTGAAAGGCCGCGGGGCCGAAGTGCTTAAACGCGACTTCCCGCTGGCGGCGGAGGAGCTGATGCGCCGCCTCGGACTGCATCCCGGAGCGGAACTGCGGCTGGCCTTCACGAAAATCGGGAACGATTTTTGGGTTATCCGCTTAAAATAACTATATTTGCCTGATTGCCAACGGCCTCTTATGAAACTCAGCGAATTCCTGACATACTTTACCGACACGATCTTCCGGCGCGACGTGAGCGAATGGCGCAACCCCGTCGTGCGGTGGCTCGTGCAGCAGTACCGCCTGCTGTTCTACACGGCGCGGGGACTGCTCGAACACGGGACCATCGTCCGCTCGGCGGCGCTCACGTTCTACACCCTGATGTCGCTGGTGCCGATCGCCGCCGTGGTGTTCGCCATCGTCAAAGGATTCGGACTCGCCGATGGCCTCACGGAAAACCTCTACGCCCTCTTCCCCCAGAACCCCGAGATCATCGACTACATCGTCGATTTCGCCGAGAACGCCCTGGCCCGTACGCAGGGCGGCGTGGTGGCCGCCGTGGCGCTGGTGATGCTTTTCTGGGCCGTGATCCGGGTCTTCGGGTCGATCGAAAGCGCCTTCAACAACATCTGGGAGGTCAAAGTCGAGCGCAGCATCACCCGCCAGTGGACCGACTACATCGCCGTGGTGATGATCGTGCCGATCCTCTGGATCGTGGCCAACGCCGTGGGCAACTACGCCCAGGAACTCGTGGGATTCGACGACAGCTGGTACTTCGAACTGCTGTCGCGGCTGGCCTCGATGATCGTGATCTGGGTAATGTTCACTTTCCTCTACATCATCATCCCCAACGCCAAAGTCCGCTTCGGAAGCGCCCTGATGGCCGGCATCGTCGCCGGAACCATCTTCCTGCTGTTCCAGTGGGGCTATGTCTACGTCCAGCGGTGGATGACCTCGTACAACGCCATCTACGGCAGTTTCGCGGCCCTGCCGCTGTTTTTGATCTGGATGCAGACCTCGTGGGAGATACTCCTCTTCGGCGGCGAGCTGTCGTTCGCCTACCAGAACATAGCGCGTTTCGGCGAGGAGCGCGAATCGCTCCTGATCAGCTACGACCAGCGCCGCAAAGTGCTGCTGGCCGTGATGCTCACCGTGGTCCGGAACTTCCGCGACCGGGGAGGCGCCATGCCCGCGGACGAGATCCGCACGCAGCTCGACCTGCCCACGCGTATCGTCAACGACGTGTTGTTCCAACTGGTGCAGGCCGGGCAGCTGATCGCCGTGCGCAGCGGCGACGGCGAGCGCGAAACGGCCTTCACCCCGGCCCACGACATCGCGTCGATGACCGTCTACGGGGTGCTGGAATCCGTCGAACGGTCGGGACAGACCACCTTCGACCTCAGCCAGACCCCCGAACTCGCCCGCGTGGACCGCGAATTGGAGATGCTGAAAGACTCGGCCCGCCAATCGCAGGAGAACGTGCGGCTGGTAGACCTGCTGTGAAACCCAAACCGGAAAAGCCCATGAAACGCGTCGTCATCATCGGCAGCGGGAACCTGGCGGAAGCGCTGGCCCGCGCGGTCGCGAAAAGCGACCTCGAACTCGTGCAGATCTTCGCCCGGAACGCCGAGCGGGCGCGCATCGTCGCGGAACTCACCGCAACCGACTGGGCGACGCATCCGGAAATGCTCGCCCGAGATGCCGACATCTACCTTATCGCCGTGAGCGACCGGGCCGTGGAGCACCTCGCCGCGACGCTCCCCATCCCCCAAGGCGCAGCCGTCGCCCACACGGCCGGCAGCGTACCCCTCGCGGCCATCCCCGCGAAATTCGCCCGCCGGGCGGTATTCTACCCGATGCAGACCTTCACCAAGGGACGCGAGGTCGATTTCCCGGTCATCCCGATCTTTCTCGAAACCCCCTCGGCCGAACTGCGCCCCGAGCTGGAAGCGTTTGCCCGGAAGCTCTCCGGCACGGTGATCTGGGCCACCTCCGCGCAGCGGGCCAAGGTGCACCTCGCAGCGGTTTTCGCCTGCAACTTCGCCAACCACATGTATGCCGTGGGCGAACGCATCGTGCGCGGCGCCGGGCTGGATTTCGACGTGCTGAAACCGCTGATCGCCGAGACCGCGGCCAAAGCCTGCGACGCCCGCTCGCCGCTCGACGTGCAGACGGGCCCCGCCGTGCGCAACGACTTCGCCACGAAAGCCCGCCACGGCGACCTGCTGTCGTTCGACCTCCGACTGAAAAACATCTATTCAACTATAAGTCAAAGTATATGGGAAACTTCAAAGAAGATATAGCGCGCTGCGAAGCGTTCGTGTTCGACGTCGACGGCGTCATGACCGACGGGGGCATCATCCCCACGGCCGACGGCGACTTCATCCGCCGCTACAACGCCAAGGACGGTTACGCGCTGGCCTATGCGATCAAAATGGGCTATAAGGTCTGCATCATCACGGGAGGCCGCGGGCGGACGCTCGAAAACCGCCTCCGGATGCTCGGCATTCAACACTTTTACATCGACTGCATGGACAAGATCACGGTGCTCCGCGAATACCTGTCCAACGAAGGGCTCAACCCGCAGGACGTGATCTATATGGGCGACGACATCCCCGACCTGGAGTGCATGCGCGAGGTGGGCATCCCGGTCTGCCCGGCGGACGCCGCGGCGGAGGTGATCGAGGCGTCGCGCTACGTCTCGGAGTTCCGGGGCGGCGAAGGCGCCGTGCGTGACATCGTCGAGCAGGTGCTCCGGGCCCGCGGCGACTGGGCCCGCGATTCGCAGGGCGTCACTCCCTCGTCGCTCGCCGCATCGCGGTAACGCAATCCCTGAAACAGACTCAAAACCAACCTGAACGATGAAAAAACTGCTCCTGACACTATTGTGCGCATGCACGGCTGCCGGGCTCCGGGCCCAGACCTTTACAGAATGGCACGACCCCTCGGTCAACGAATTGCACCGGCTTCCGATGCGTGCATCGTATTTCGCCTATGAATCGGCCGATGCCGCCCGCACGGGCGACCGGACTGCCTCCGAACGTTTCCTCGACCTCGACGGGACGTGGAAATTCTCGTGGGTGCGTAACGCCGAGGAGCGTCCCTCGGACTTTTTCCATCCCGGCTTCAACGACGGGGCGTGGGGCGAGATGCCCGTTCCGGGCATGTGGGAGCTGAACGGCTACGGCGATCCGCAATACCTCAATATCGGTTATCCGTGGCGCGAACAATTTGAAAACAATCCGCCCGAGGTGCCCACGGCCGAGAATCACGTCGGCTCCTACCGCCGCGAGATCGACATTCCGGCTTCGTGGTCGGACAAGCAGGTCGTCGCCCGTTTCGGGTCCGTCACCTCGAACATCTACCTGTGGGTCAACGGCAAATTCGTCGGTTACAGCGAGGATTCGAAACTCGAATGTGAATTCGACATCACGAAATACGTCCGCCCCGGCAAGAACCTCATCGCCTTCCAGGTCTTCCGCTGGTGCGACGGAACCTATCTCGAAGACCAGGACTTCTTCCGCCTCTCGGGCGTGGGCCGCGACTGCTACCTCTATGCCCGCGAAAAGCGCCATATCGCCGACGTGCGGCTCGATGCGGCCCTCTCGGAGAACTACACCCGCGGCACGCTCGGCATCGAGCTGACGCTGCCCGCGGCGGCCCGCGGCTGCACGGCGGAGGTGACGCTCTCGGCTCCCGACGGCACGGCCGCGGCCTCCGAAACGGTGAAGATCGCCGGCACAACGGCCCGCCTGACGCTCGACGCCGGGCGGGTGCAGCCGTGGTCGGCGGAGATTCCCGCGCTCTACGGCGTCACGGTGACCCTCAACGACCCCGCCGGCAAAACGATCGAAATCATTCCCCTGCACACGGGTTTCCGTGAGGTGAAGATCGAAAGCGGCCAGCTGCTCGTGAACGGGCAGCCGGTGCTTATCAAAGGCGCCAACCGCCACGAGATGGACCCCGACGGGGGTTATGTCGTCTCGGAGGAGCGGATGCTCGAGGATATCCGCATCCTGAAAGAGAACAATTTCAACGCCGTGCGCACGTGCCACTACCCGGACGACGAGCGCTGGTACGCGCTCTGCGACCGCTACGGGCTCTACCTGGTGGCCGAGGCCAACCTCGAATCGCACGGCATGGGCTACGGCGAAAAGACGCTGGCGAAAGACCCCGCCTATGCCAAAGCGCATCTGGAACGCAACGTCCGCAACGTCCGCCGCAGCATCAACCACCCGTCGGTCATCATCTGGTCGCTGGGCAACGAGGCGGGCGACGGACCCAATTTCACCGCCTGCTACGACTGGGTCAAAACTTACGACCCCTCGCGGCCGGTCCATTACGAACGGAGTGTTTACACCGACGGCAGCCCCAACACGGACATCACCTGCCCGATGTACTGGGACTACGGCCAATGCGAGAAATACCTCCGGGACAACCCCCGAAAACCGCTGATCCAATGCGAATACGCCCACGCGATGGGCAATTCGCTGGGCGGATTCCGGGAATACTGGGAGCTGATCCGCAAATACCCGCAGTATCAGGGCGGCTTCATCTGGGACTTCGTGGACCAGTCGCTGCGCAAAACGGGTAAAAACGGCGCCATGATCTACGGCTACGGCGGCGACTGGAATCCCTATGACGCCTCGGACTGGAATTTCTGCGACAACGGGCTGATCTCGCCCGACCGCGTCCCGAATCCCCACATGCACGAGGCCCGCTACTGGCAGCAACCCGTCTGGACGACGCTCGGCGAAGACCGGCGGACGCTCTCGGTCTTCAATGAAAACTTCTTCCGCCCGCTCACGGACTGCTACCTGCGCTGGACGGTGCTCCGCGACGGGGAGGCCGTGCGCAGCGGCATCGTCGCAGACCTGCGCGTCGCCCCGCAGCAGACCGCCACGGTCACGCTTCCCTACGACCCCGCGCAGCTCCCCGCCGGGGGCGAGCTGCTGCTCAACGTCGAATACCGGCTCACAGACGCCGAGCCCCTGTTGGAACCCGACCACCGGCTGGCCTACCAGCAGTTCACGCTGCGTGCGGCCGCACCCGAACCGCTCGCCGTCGCCGAACGCCGGGCCGACCGCCACAATTCGCTCGGCGCACTCGCGGTCCGCGACAACGACCGCAACTACCTGATCGTCGAAAGTCCTGTGATGCGTCTCGACTTCCGCCGCGCCGACGGCCTCATCACCCGTTACGAAGCGAACGGCATGCGGCTGCTCGACGCAGGGGCCGTCATGGAACCTAACTTCTGGCGCGCGCCGACGGACAACGACTTCGGGGCGAGGCTCAACGAGAAGAACCGCGCGTGGGCCGATCCGGGGCTGACGCTGGTGTCGCTCGACCACGCGCTGTCGGACGGCGTGGCCGTCGTCACGGCCCGTTACGACCTCCAACGTGTGACCGGACGGCTGGAGATCGAATACCGCATCGACAACGCCGGGGAGGTGCTCATCCGCCAAACGCTGCACGCCGCCGCGGACAAGGGCGAACCCGACCTGCTGCGCTTCGGGATGCGGATGCGCATGCCCGCAGCCTACGACCGCATCGACTACTACGGCCGCGGCCCGTGGGAGAACTACGCCGACCGCAAGGACGGGGCCCTCGTGGGCCGTTACCGGCAGAGCGTGGACGAGCAGTTCTACCCCTATATCCGTCCGCAGGAGACCGGCACGAAGAGCGACGTGCGCCGCTGGCGGCAGTGCGACATCGCAGGACGCGGCGTGGAGATCACGGCCTCGGAGCCTTTCTCGGCCTCGGCCCTGCACTATGCGCAGGAGGCGCTGGACGAGGGACTGACCAAAAAACAGGGACACTCACAGGAGATCGAACCCGACGACGCCGTATGGCTCTGCATCGACAAGGCGCAGTACGGATTGGGGTGCATCAACTCCTGGGGCACCCTGCCGATCCGGAAATACCGGATGCCTTACGGCAATTACGAATTCCTTTTCCGGATCACCCCGGTCCGGTAAAAACCGACAGCGGCCGACATTCGTGTCGGCCGCTGCTGTATCCGGGGAGAGACGGGAACTTACGCCTCGATGAAATCGATGTTAACCTCCCGCTGGAAAACCTCCTGCAACGAGATGTTCGTCTCGGTGGTGGCGATACCCTGAATCCGCAGGATGCCGTCGAAGATCGTCCGCATGAGGTGTTCGTTGTCCACGCAGTAGAGCTTCACCAGAATGTTGCCGTTGCCCGTGATGAAGTGGCACTCCACGATCTCGGGGACTTTGCGCAGCTCCTCGACGGTCTTCTTCAGCAGCTGCGGGTCTTTGAGCGTGATACTGATGTGGGCGCACACGTCGAAGCCCATCATCTTGGGATCGACGATCAGGCGGCTGCCGAGGATTACGCCGGCCTCGTCCAGTTTGCGGATGCGCTGGTGGATGGCGGCTCCCGAAATGCCGCATTCGCGGGCGATCTCCAGGAAAGGCATGCGGGCGTTTTTGATGAGGTATTTGAGGATCTTGCGGTCGATCGCGTCCAGTGAAGTTTTTACCATAATCGTACTTATTTAATGACGTTTAACGCTTTGCCCACCTTAACGAAAGCGGCGATGCAGCGGTCCAACTGTTCGGTAGTGTGGCCTGCCGAGACCTGCACGCGGATACGGGCCTGCCCCTTCGGCACCACGGGGTAGTAGAAACCCGTGACGAAGACCCCTTCGTCCTGCAGCTTCGCGGCAAACTCCTGCGACAGGGGGGCGTCGTAGAGCATCACGGCGCAGATGGCCGACTGGGTGGGTTTGATATCGAAGCCTGCAGCCATCATGCCATTTCGGAAATGTTCGACGTTGGCGACCAGCCGTTCGTGCAGTTCGTCGCTCTCGCCGAGCATTTTGAACAGCTCGATCCCGGCGCCGACCACGGCCGGGGGCAGCGAGTTGGAGAAGAGGTAGGGACGCGAACGCTGGCGCAGCAGGTCGATGATCTCCTTGCGGCCCGTCGTGAAGCCGCCCACGGCGCCGCCGAAAGCCTTGCCCAGCGTACCCGTCAGGATGTCCACCTGCCCGCGCAGGTCGTAGAGTTCGGTGATGCCGCGGCCCGTTTTGCCCAGTACGCCCGCCGAGTGGCACTCGTCGACCATCACCAGCGCGTCGTATTGCTCGGCCAGCGCGCAGATTTTGTCCAGCGGCGCGGCGTTGCCGTCCATCGAGAAGACCCCGTCGGTGCAGATGACGCGGAAACGCTGGGCCTGCGCCTTTTTGAGGCACTCCTCCAGCTCGTCCATGTCGGCATTGGCGTAGCGGTAGCGCACGGCCTTGCACAGACGCACACCGTCGATGATCGAGGCGTGGTTGAGCGAATCGGAGATGATGGCGTCCTGCTCCGTGAAGAGCGGTTCGAAAACGCCGCCGTTGGCGTCGAAGCAGGCGGCATAAAGGATCGTGTCCTCGGTGCCGAAATAGTCGGCGATGGCCTTTTCGAGCTCTTTGTGAATGTCCTGGCAGCCGCAGATGAAGCGCACGGACGACATGCCGAAGCCGCGGTCGTCCATGGCACGCTTGGCGGCGTCGATCAGCCGCCGGTTGTCCGACAGCCCGAGGTAGTTGTTGGCACAGAAATTCAGGACCTTCCGACCTGCAACCCCGATCTCGGCCCGCTGGGGCGACGAGATGACCCGTTCCCGTTTGTAAAGCCCTGCGGCTTCGATTTCGGCGAGTTCACGCTGCAGGTGCTCTTTGATTTTTCCGTACATATTCCGTTATTGTTTTAATAAATTTACGCGCGTTAAGGTATCGGATTGTTACAAATGTACGATAATTTTTCGGAAACCGCCACTTTCCGGACGCTTTTTTCACACCCCGGGTTACAATTTGTTAGCAAGTCCCGTCCCGAAAGCCGCCGCATCCGATTTTCGGGCGCGTTTTTTTGCCGCCGCCGGAAAAAATTATATATTTGTAGCTCAAATAATAATCAGCAACCTATGAAAAAATCGTGTGTATTGGTCAGCGGCGGCGCCGGCTACATCGGCTCGCACACCACCGTGGAACTCATCAATGCCGGGTATGACGTCGTGATCGTCGACAACCTGTCGAACAGCGACCTGAACGCCGTCGAGGGCGTGCGCCGGATCACGGGCGTCGACATCCCCTTCGTCGAGGTCGACTGCTGCGACCGCGCGGCTTTCCGCAAGGTCTTCGAACAGTACCAATTCGACTCGGTGATCCACTTCGCGGCGTCGAAAGCCGTCGGCGAATCGGTCGCAAAGCCGCTCGAATACTACGGCAACAACCTCACGTCGTTCATGAACGTCATCGGCCTGATGCGGGAATTCGGACGCAGCAACATCGTCTTTTCATCGTCGTGCACCGTCTACGGCGAACCCGAGCAGCAGCCCGTGACCGAACAGACGCCCTGCAAGCCGGCCACCTCGCCCTACGGCAACACCAAGCAGATGTGCGAGGACATCCTGCGCGACTCGATCGCCGCCTATCCCGGCATGAAAGGCATCGCCCTGCGCTATTTCAACCCCATCGGGGCGCACCCCTCGGCGCTGATCGGCGAACTGCCGCGCGGCGTACCGCAGAACCTCGTGCCGTTCATCACGCAGACCGCCGCCGGACTGCGCGAGTGCCTTTCGGTCTTCGGCGACGACTATCCGACGCCCGACGGCTCGTGCATCCGCGACTACATCGACGTCGTGGACCTGGCCAAAGCCCACGTGGCAGCCATCGGCCGCATGATCGACGGGAAGGAGAAACAGCCCTACGAGATTTTCAACATCGGCACCGGCAACGGCGTCTCGGTGCTGGAACTGGTGCGCAAATTCGAGGAGGTCAACGGCGTGAAAGTCTGCCACAAGATCGCGCCGCGCCGTGCGGGCGACATCATCGCCATCTGGGCCGACCCCACGCTGGCGAACACCGAGCTGGGCTGGAAAGCCCAACGGACGCTCGACGAGACGCTCCGCGCCGCCTGGGCCTGGGAAAAACACCTGCGCGGCATACGGAATTAAAAATGAAAAATTGAGGATTACCGATTTGATTTACGGACCGATCGAGGGGCCGCAGGAGACAATTTTTCATTCTTAATTTTTCATTTTTAATTATTTACATTATCTTTGCGCACCCAAAGCAGGCGGAAATGGGATGCGGTCCGCAGAGGCCGCATTGAGAACCGCCCGAGGTAACACATTAAAAACAAAAGAATTACCATGAAAACTATTTCGGTAAAGGCTGTAAAGCGCGCCGATTTCGGCAAGAAAGCAGCCAAAGCGGTACGCCGCGAGGGCATGGTCCCCTGCGTACTGTGCGGCAACGGTGACACGGAGACTTTCTCGGTCGATCCCCGCGAGATCAAACCCCTGATCTACACCCCCAACTCCTACATCGTAGAGTTCGACATCGAAGGCAAGAAAGAGCTGGCCGTGCTGCGCGAGGCCCAGTTCCACCCCATCCGCGAGGAGATTCTCCACCTGGATTTCTTCCGCATCGCCAACGGCAAGCCCGTGTCGATCGCCATTCCGGTACGCCTGACGGGTACCGCCGAGGGTGTGAAGACCGGCGGTAAGCTGACCCTGTCGGCCCGCAAGCTGGTTGTCAGCGCCCTGGTCGAGAACCTGCCCGACGAGATCGTCGTAGACGTGACCGAGCTGGGTGTCGGCAGTACCATCTTCGTAGGCGACCTCGACATCGAGAACCTGAAGTTCGTGACCCCGGCATCGACCGCCGTCTGCGCCGTACGCGTGACCCGCGCATCGCGTGGCGCCGCTGCCGAAGCCGCGAAATAAACCGGAGCATGAAATACCTCATTGTTGGGCTCGGGAACATCGGCGCCGAGTACGCCGGAACCCGTCACAACATCGGTTTCAACGTGTTGGACGCCCTTGCAGAGGCGTCCAACGCTGTTTTTACGACGGCCCGCTACGGCGACGTCGCCGAAGCCAGGCACAAAGGCCGGACGCTGGTGTTGCTGAAACCCTCGACCTATATGAACCTCTCGGGCAAGGCCGTCCGCTACTGGATGGACGCCGAGAAGATTCCGCTGGAAAACCTGCTGGTCGTCTCGGACGACATCGCGCTGCCGTTCGGCACCCTGCGCCTGCGCCCGAAAGGGAGCGCTGGCGGCCACAACGGGCTGAAGAACATCTCCGAACTGCTCGGCACCGAGGAGTACGCCCGGATGCGCTTCGGCGTGGGCGGCGATTTTCCGAAAGGGCACCAAGTGGAATACGTGCTCGGGGAGTGGTCCGACGAGGAACGGGCGGCCCTGCCCGACCGGCTCAAAGTCTTCGTCGACGCCATCCGGTCGTTCACGACCGTCGGAACGGCCATGACGATGAACTTTTTCAACAAGAAATAAGGAAAGCGGCTTTCGGGCCGCTTTTTTTTGCATGGTGCGGATTTTTCGCTATCTTTACTGCGTAAAGTTCCGACTTTATTGCGTTCTTAACATATCACGTTGTATCGGAATCTGAAATTTTGGCGAATTTTGTGCACAACTGATACAGCACCCCCGGAAGGGTGTGTGCTGTTTTCTGTTGTGCAGGGCCCGCCAAAAGCCTCAGATTCCAGGATTCGGCGCCGCCCTTTCGTTTTGCGCGTCCCTGCCGGATTCCGCTGAAAAAGAGCCCGGCAGGATACCCTACTTCTCTTCAAATTCTTCAGGAAGGAACGGTAATTGCGTCCCTGCCGGGGCTCTCTTTTATGCGTCCTCATCATAGTAAACCTCGTCCATCAGCCCGTCCAGTTCGCGGCGCTCCTTTTTGGTGGGGCGTCCCGTGCCGCGGTCGCGGAAGACGAAGATCGTTTCGCGGGGCACGTTGAGCTTGTCCAGCTCCTCCTGCGGCGTGATGTTGAGGCAGTAGGCCGGGACGTTCTTGGCCGGCTGGCGGCTCGACACCAGGTCGAGCACCTTATAGGAGTAGGTCACGGCCTGCTTGCGCACGGCGATCACGTCGCCGATCTTCACCTCGCGCGACGGCTTGGCATAGCCACCGTTGACCGTCACCTTGTTCGTGCGGACGGCGTCGGCGGCATCGCTGCGGGTTTTGAAAATCCGCACCGCCCAAAGGTATTTGTCCAATCGGATGTCTTCCATAGGGGTTTAATTGAATGCAGGATGCACAATGCACAATGCACAATGCACAATTATGACTTTGCAGAAATAATTGTCAGCAAACTAAAAAATTGTGCATTCTGCATCCTGCATTGTGCATTTTTTATTTTTCATACAGCGTTTCGGTTTTCGGCTTGTCGTGCGACTGTTCGTCGTTCTGGCGGCTGACGCTCAGGATCATCCCGAAAGCGATCATCGTGAAGAGCATCGACGATCCGCCGCGCGAGATCAGCGGCAGGGTCTGCCCCGTCTCGGGGATCAGGTTCACGGTGACCATGATGTGCAGCAGCGCCTGACACGTTATCAGCAGCGCCAGCCCCAGCACCAGCAACCCCGGAAAGGCCGTTCCACAGCGGCGGAAAATCTCGATCCCCCGGAAAAAGACCCACAGGTAGAGCATCAGCAGCACGACTGCCAGAATGATGCCGTACTCCTCGACGAAAAAGGCATAGGCATAGTCGCTCTCGGGGTGGATCATCTCCACGCGCATGGCGCTCTGCCCGGCGCCCTCGCCCAGGATGCCGCCGTTGTGAATGGCGATCATCGAACGTTCGGTGTCGGAGAGGTGCTCGATGGGCTTCTCGGTCTGCGACTTGGTCCAGAGGTGAATCCACGTCGAGACGCGCCCTTCGGCCGTCTCGCTGCGCCCGAGGTTGAGCGTCATGATGACGACGATGGCCGCGACGCCCCATCCCACGAGTTTCAGCAGTTCGCCGAAGCGCACACGGCCGATCAGCATCATCACCCACGACGCCAGACACACCAGCACCGCCGACGAGGTGTGCGCCGGGAAGATCACCATCGCCGAGACGACGACCGGCATCAGGATCGGCCAGGTGCCCTCGCGCCAGATTTTCCGCTGTTCGGGCGACGAACGCCAGGTCCAGAATTTCCACGTCGGGACGATGCGTATCTTGTCGATCTTCGACTGCCGCCCGGCCAGCTGCTGGGCCAGGAACAGCACCGTGGCGACTTTCAGCGCCTCGGAGGGCTGGAACTGGAAAGGCCCCAGCGGAATCCAGCGCGCCGCGCCGTTGGTCGTGGCGCCGATGAAATAGACGGCGACGGTGAGCGCCACCGAGAGGAAATAGGCGGGCCGGGCGAGGAAGTTGTAGATGCGGCAGTTGATCCGCTGCACGACGAACAGGAAGAGGAGGCTGACGACCAGCAGGATCAACTGCTGGCGCAGGAAATGCGCCGTCGTGCGGGCCGTATGGGCGTCGTAGGCCATCTTGGCCGTCGAGGAGTAGACCACCAGCACCGAGATCACCGCCAGCGCGGCGAGGATGATCCACAGCACCCGGTCGCCCGTGAAGAAGCGGAATTTGGGCCCGTCGCCCGTCGCCCGGGCATCGGCCGTCCCGTCTGCGGCGCACGCCTCGCCGGCGGGCGCGCTCCGGCGGCTGCGCCGGGGCGTGGCGTCGCGGGCCAGTTCGGCCGCCGTCCGTTCCTCGTTCATGTTCTCGTCCCGGTACATCGTCCTATCCCTTTTCCGTTACCCAGTTTTTGAACAGTTCGCCGCGGTTCTCGTAATTCCGGAAGAGGTCGAAGCTCGCGCAGGCGGGCGACAGCAGCACCGCGTCGCCGGGGCGCGCCGCGGCTTTCGCGGCCGTCATGGCGGCTTCGAGCGAATCGGTCGAGACCACCTCGGGAACCACCCCGGTAAACTCCTTCACCAGTTTGGCGTTGTCCAGACCCATGCAGACCAGCGTATGCACCTTGGCGCGGGCGAACGCTTTCAGGGGTTCGTAATCGTTGCCTTTGTCCGTCCCGCCGGCGATCCACACCACGGGGCGCGTCATGCTCTCCAGCGCGTAGTAGACCGAATCGACGTTGGTGGCCTTGGAGTCGTTGATCCACAGCACACCGTCTTTCTCGGCCACGGGTTCGAGCCGGTGCTCGACGGGGGCGAAATCGTACAGCGATTTGCGGATCTTCGCCGGGGCGACGCCCGCTGCGAGGGTCGCCAAAGCCGCCGCCATGGCGTTGTAGGCATTGTGAAGCCCTTTGACCTGCAGTTTCGCGGTGTCGATCTCCACCGACGCTTTGCCGGCCGTCGCCGTGAATTTCCCGTCGCACAGGAACGCGTCGCCCGCGCCGCTCGCTACGGCCGCATGGGCCATGAACGGCAACTGGCGCATCCGGAAATCGTACTTCGGCAACTGTTCGCGAATCACCTCGTCGTCGCCCGAATAGACGAACCAGTCGCGCGAGGTCATATTCTGCGTGATCCTCATTTTCGAGTCGACATAATTCTGGAAACAGTGGTCGTAGCGGTCGAGGTGGTCGGGCGTGATGTTCATCAGCACGCCGATATGCGCCCGGAACTTATACATGCCGTCCAGCTGGAACGAACTCAGCTCCAGCACATACCAGTCGTACGACCCCGTGGCGACCGAGTAGGCGAAGCTCTCGCCGATGTTGCCGCCGAGGGCGACGTTCATCCCGGCGTCGCGCATGATCTTGTAGATGAGCGACGTGGTGGTGGTCTTGCCGTTCGAACCCGTGATGCAGATGCACCGGGCCTTGCCCGTGTAGCGGCCCGCGAACTCCATCTCGGAGATCACCGGAATGCCCGCCGCGCGGATTTTGCACACGATAAGCGCCGTGTCGGGAATGCCGGGGGATTTCACGACCTCCGAGGCCGCGAGGATGCGCTCCTCGCTGTGGCCGCCCTCCTCGTAGGGAACCTCCCATTCGTCCAGTTTGGCCTTGTAGCGGTCGGCAATGCGCCCCGCATCGGAGAGGAAGACCCCGAATCCTTTCTTTTTGGCGAGGATCGCGGAACCGTAGCCGCTGATCCCTCCGCCCAGAACGACGATGTTTTTCATATTACCTGATCTTCAACGTAACCAACGTAATGGCCGCCAGCAGCAGCGAAATGATCCAGAAGCGCAGGACGATCTTGGTCTCGAAAATCCCCTTTTTCTGGTAGTGGTGGTGGATCGGCGACATCAGCAGGATGCGCCGGCCCTCGCCGTAGCGGCGTTTGGTGTATTTAAAGTAGCTGACCTGCATCATCACCGAGAAACTCTCCACCAGAAAGACGCCGCACAGCAGCGGCAGTAGCAGCTCCTTGCGGATGCAGAGCGCAAAGACGGCGATGATGCCGCCGATGGCCAGCGACCCGGTGTCGCCCATGAATATCTGCGCCGGGAAGGAGTTGTACCACAGGAATCCCACCAGCGCCCCCACCAGCGCCGCGGCGAAGACCACCAGTTCGCCGCTGTCGGGGATATACATGATGTTGAGGTAGTCGGCGTAGACGATGTGGCCCGAAAGGTAGGCCAGCGCCCCCAGCACCGCGACGATCGGCACCGAGACGCCCGTCGCCAGTCCGTCGAGGCCGTCGGTGAGGTTGGCGCCGTTCGACACGGCCGTCACCACGAAAATCGCCACCAGCACATACAACAGCCACGTGGCGGTGGGATTCTCCCCCGTCAGCCAGCCGTAGTCGAACTCGTTGTCCTTAACGAAAGGGATGGTCGTCTGCGTGGTTTTGAGGCTCTCGGAACTGAGCACCACGTTGCGCTGGACGCTCCCGACCACCGTGCCGTCGGCATCCGTGTAGACCGTCTGCACGGGCTGGGTGACCTTCTCGCGGACGACGATGTCGGACGACATGCACATCGTCGTGCCGACGATGATGCCGAGGCCCACCTGCCCCACGATTTTGAAACGCCCTTTCAGCCCCTCCTTCCGGTGGCGGAAGACTTTGATGTAGTCGTCCAGGCCGCCGATCAGCCCCAGCCAGACGGTCGAAACCAGCATCAGCTGGATGTAGACATTGTTCAGGTTGCCGACGAGCAGCATCGGGACCAGGATGGCGATGAGGATGATGACGCCGCCCATCGTGGGGGTGCCTTTCTTCTGCAGCTGGCCCTGGAGCCCGAGGTCGCGGATGTCCTCGCCGATCTGCTGGCGGCGCAGGAAGTCGATGATCGGGCGGCCGAAGATGATGACGATCAGCAGCGACAGGATGATGGCCGCCGCGGCGCGGAACGAGAGGTACTGGAACATACCCGAACCGGGCAGGTTATAGGCTTCGTCCAGATATTTGAAAAGATGGTAAAGCATCGTATAATTTTTAATTCTTCATTTTTAATTGAGAAGTTCGAACGATTTTCGAACTTCTTCCCGGTCGTCGAAGTGGTGTTTCACGTCGCCGACGACCTGATAGGTTTCGTGGCCTTTGCCCGCCACGAGGAGGATGTCGCCCGGACGCGAGAGCATCACGGCCGTGCGGATTGCCTCGGCCCGGTCGGCGATGCGCAGGTAGCGCACCCCGGGGTCGAGCCCCGCGGCCATGTCGTCGAGGATCGCCTCGGGCGACTCGTGGCGCGGATTGTCCGACGTGAAGATCGCCGTCGAGGCGTATTTCACGGCGATCTGCGCCATCTCGGGACGCTTGGTCCGGTCGCGGTCGCCGCCGCAGCCGCACACCACGATCAACTGCTGTTCGGGGATGCGGATCTCCTCGATGGTCCGGATCACATTCTCCAGCGCATCGGGCGTGTGGGCATAGTCGACGATGGCCGTCGTGCCGTTCGCCGCCTGTATTTTTTCGAAGCGGCCGCTCACGGCATGCAGGACGCTCAGCACACGCAGCACCTCGCCCCGGTCGAGCCCCAGCAGGGCCGCCGCGCCGTAGACCGCCAGCAGGTTGTAGGCGTTGAACCGCCCCAGCAGCCCCACCCACAGCTCCTGTCCGTCGATGCGCAGCAGCATGCCGTCGAGATGCATCTCGACGATCTTGCAGCGGAAATCGGCCATCGCGCGCAGCGAGTAGGTGCTCACCGCGGCCGCCGTGTTCTGCACCATCACGCGGCCGTTGCGGTCGTCGGCGTTCGTCAGCGCGAAAGCCCCCTTGGGCAAATGGTCGAAAAAGAGCTTCTTGGCCCGGATGTATTCGGCGAAAGTCTTGTGGTAGTCGAGGTGGTCGTGGGTGATGTTGGAGAAGATGCCGCCCGCAAAGTCGAGGCCCCGTGTGCGCTCCTGCACGATGGCGTGGGACGAGCACTCCATAAAGCAGAATTCGCACCCGGCGTCGGCCATTTCGCGCATTAGGACGTTCAGGCGGATCGGATCGGGGGTCGTGTGGGTCGACTCGACCTCGCGGCCGTCGATTTTGTAAACGACCGTCGAGATCAACCCGGCCTTGTAGCCCAGGGCCCGCACGAGGTCGTATAACAGCGTCACGGTCGTGGTCTTGCCGTTGGTCCCGGTGATGCCCACCAGCTTCAGCTCGCGGCTCGGATAGCCGTAGAACGCCGCCGCCATGTCGGCCATCGCCCCCGCCGAGTCTTCGACCACGACATACGCGACACCTTCGGCCGCCGTCCCGGGCATCCGCTCGCAGACCACCGCCGCGGCTCCTTTCCCGACAGCCGACGGGATGTAGTCGTGGCCGTCGCTCTGCGTTCCCGGCACGGCGAAGAAGCAGTCGCCCGGCTTCACCGCCCGCGAATCGTAGGCCAGCCCGGCGACCGGCGCCGAACCGTCGCCGTGCAGCGCCCCGACCGGCGTATTTTTCAGCAGTTCAGAAAGTTTTTTCATCTTATTTCAACGTTATGGTTACCGCCGTTCCCGGCACGATGCGGGTTCCGGCGGAGATCGTTTGCTGGGTTACGGCCCCCTGCCCCGTGAAGCGGACCTTCAGGCCGCGGCTTTCGAGGATGAAGAGGGCGTCTTTGAGCCCCATGCCGCGCACGTCGGGCATCACGCCCCGGTCGTCGGACAAACTCGTGATCGAAACGTTCGCGAGGCTGTCCACCGAGACGCGCCCCCACCCCGTACGGCTGTCGAACGAGGTGCGGCGCGAGAGACGGTCGGCCACGCGGCGGATCTGGGCGATGTCGCCGCCCTTCATCCGCTCGGGATAGCGGCGCGGTCCGTCGTCGTCGATCCGGGCATACCAGTCGTGGCCCCGGTTGTAAATGTAGTCGACCATGCGCTTCACGACGGGGCCCGCCAGGGGACCTCCGTAGTAGGCTTTTCCGGCCTGCGCACGGGTTTCGATGGTCGTCAGCACCGTATAGCGGGGTTCGTCGGCCGGGAAATAGGCGACCATCGAACCCAGGTAGTAACGCCCCTCGCGGCTGCGGGCGTCGGTGATCTGCGCCGTGCCGGTCTTGGCCGCCACACGGACATGGGTGGTGTCGCGGAAAAATGCGCTGGCCGTACCCTCCGTGCAGACCGCCTGCAGGCAGGCGCGCACCTCGCGCAGGGCAGACCGCGAAGCGATCGACGAAGCGATGGTCCGGCTCTCGAACTCCTCCTCGACCCGCTCGCCGCGGCGCAGTTCGCGCACCAGCACCGGGGAGATCATCTTCCCGCCGTTGGCGATGGCGTTGTAAAAGGTGATGACCTGGATCGGGGCCATCCGCACCCGGTAGCCGTAGGCCATTTTAACCAGCATGACACCCGGATCGGGGACTTTCCAGTCGGTCGTGATCGAGGGTTTCCGCTCGCCGAGGCGTTCCAGCCCGACGGTTTCGCCCAGGTGCAGCTCCTTATGGAGAAAATCGCTGTATTCCTGTTTCTTGCCCGTGATTCCGTAACGGTCCCAGATCGCCTTGGCGAAGTAGACGTTCGACGACGACGCGACGGCGCGCCGGAAATCGATCTCATGGTCGCCGCGGTGCGAATCGCGGATGTTCCGGGCCGGGCCCACCGTCACCGGGTCGCCGTTGTGGGTGTCGTAGACCGTCGAAGGCGGCATCTTGGCATCGTCCAGCAGCGTGAGCATCGTCGCCAGTTTGAACGTCGAACCCGGCTCCATGCTGCGCCCCAGGGCGTAATTCTCGCGTTCGGCGAAAGTCCCGTCGGCATTGCGCCCGAGGTTCACCATCGCCAGCACCTCGCCCGTGCGGACCTCCATCACGATCGTCGTGCCCCACAGGGCGTTCTGCCGCTCCAACTGGCGTCGCAGGGCCTTGTCGGCCACATCCTGCAGGTCGAGGTCGAGCGTCGTCACCACGTCGTAGCCGTCCACCGGGTCCACATGGTCGCCGCCCGCCACCCGGCCGTAAAATCCGCGCGCGATACGCTGCCGCACAGCCTTGCCGTCGCGTCCGGCCAGCTCCTCGCGGTAAGCCTCCTCGATGCCGTAGTTACCTTTGTCGCCCGTCAGTCCGATGGTGCGGCGGGCCAGTTCGCCCTGCGGGTAGATGCGTTCGTCGCGCTCGATGAGCCGGTAGACCATGCCCATGTTCCAGTTCAGCAGCGGATAGCGCCGAAGCGTCTCCCACTCGGCGAAATCCACCTCGCGGGGAAAGATCGTAACGGGCGTATGGTCGCGGATCGTGTCGTAAATGCGGCGTTTGACCCACTCCTCGCCCCGCATGCGGTCCATCATGCGCGAGAACCACCCCTCGGAACGCAGGTAGGAGGTGTCGCGGGCGTTCACCAGCCGGTAGCGGCGGGCGTGTTCGTCGCGGAAACGCTTGGCATAGGCCGAGGCGGGTTTGTCCCGGAAAAAGGCGGACAGCAGTTTGGCTAGCGAGTCGGCCTGTTCGTGGAATGTTTTGAGCGAATCGAGTCCCGGCGACGCGAAGTCGAATGCGGCCTGATAGCGGAAGATCGACGTGGCCAGCGGTTCGCCGTCGCGCGAAAGGATGCTGCCCCGCTGGGCCGGGATCACCTCCTCGGTGAAGATGCGGCCGGCGAGGCGGTCGGCATTGTAAGCCACCTCCGCGCTGAACAGCTGCACCCAGACGAGCCGTGCAAGCACAATGCCCCCGGCGAGGATGAAAAGCACGTACAGGAGCCTCACCCGCAGCAGGATATCGCTTTTGACCTTCGACCGTCCCTGTTTCATCGCCGCCTAATTGTCAATGATTTCGCCCGGGGCGAGCGGGTCGTAGAGTTCGATGCCCCGGGCCTCCAGCTGCCGGACGATGGCCGAATGGGTCGTGCGCTGGTAACGCTGTTCCTGCAGGCGGATCGAGCGTTCGCGGAGCTTCTGCACGTCGCGTTCGAGGCGCGTGTAGCGCATGTCGAGGTGCAGCGACCAGAACATCACCATGATACTCAGGAAGAACATGCCCGCAATGGTCAGCATGTAGGGGTAGTATTTCGAGACGCCCTCGCGCACGAGGATCGTGCCCGAGAACAACTGCCAGAGGGTGCTCGCCTTGCGGCGGCTCTCCCTGCGTTCGCGCTCCTCGGCTTCGGCGCGCTCTTCGGCCTCCTGCTCCTCGTCGGCGCGGATATCCTCCTCCGCTTCGCCGCGCTCCATGCGCAGCACTTCGCGGCGCACACGGCGCGCGAACGCCTCCTCCTGCTCGCGGCGGGCCTGCTCCTCGGGGGTTACGGGGTCGAATTCGTGGTCGCGGAACATTTTTGCAGAATTAAAAATGAAAAATTAAGAATTAAAAATTTTACTCCGGGAATAAAAACGGACAAAGGTCCGGGAAGTTCCCGGGCCCTCACAGCCTCGTGACGAACATACGCTACACAGTCTCTCCATTTTTAATTTTTCATTCTCAATTTTTAATTAAACTTTCGGAAAATCCGAAAGTTTTACGGCCGCCCGGAGCTTCGCCGAGCGGGAACGGGGATTGCGGTCGAGTTCTTCGGCCGAGGGGGTCACGGCTTTGCGCGTCAGGGGGTCGAACGGCACCTGCGGACGACCGAAAAAGTCCTTTTCGACCGCTCCCGAGAAGTTGCCGCTGCGCAGGAAATTCTTCACCAGACGGTCCTCGAGCGAGTGGTAGGAGATCACCACCAGCCGCCCGCCGGGTTTCAGCACTTTGAGGCTCTGCTCCAGCGCCATTTTCAGCGCCTCCATCTCGCCGTTGACCTCGATGCGGAGCGCCTGGAAAAGTTTTGTCAGGAATTTCGATTCGTCCTTTCGGGGGGTGCAGGGCTTCACCGCCCCGACCAGCTGCGCCGTGGTCGTCACGGGTTCTGCGGCCCGGGCCCTCACCAGACAGCCCGCGACCTTCCACGGGGTCTCGATCTCGCCCCAGTCGCCCAGGATGCGGGTCAGCTCCTCGGCGGTATAGTTGTTCACCACATCCGCCGCCGTCAGCCGTCCCCGCTGGTTCATGCGCATGTCGAGCGGCGCCTCCCCGCGGAACGAAAATCCCCGTTCGACGGCGTCGAAATGGTGCGACGAGACGCCGAGGTCGGCCAGGATGCCGTCCACCTCCACGACGCCCCGCAGCCGCAGCGCGCCCCGCAGGAACCGGAAATTGCTCTCCACGTAATGGAACCGCGCGTCGTCGGGACGGTTCTCCAGCGTGTCGCGGTCCTGGTCGAAGCCGTAAAGACGCCCGCCGGGCCCCAGCGCGGCGAGGATTCGGCGCGAATGGCCGCCTCCGCCGAAAGTGAGGTCGGCGTAGGTGCCCGCCGGATCGATACCGAGCAGTGCCACAGACTCTTCCAGCAGTACGGGAGTATGGTATTGTGACATAATGATTGTTTGCAAAGGTCTATTTGGGTGTAAAGTTAGGGATTTTTCGAAAAAGAATACCTATATTTGTGATTATAATTTTGCGAACGTTTCATGCCTAAAATCGACATCGGCGCCATACTCGGGAAGAAGGCTCCGCGACTGGCCCGCTGGATCCCGCGTCCGGTGGTGGGCTGGCTGCGCCGGACCATCCACGAGAACGAGATAAACTACATCCTCGAACACTACTGGAACCTGCCGCCGCAGGAATTCATCCGCGCATGCTTCCGCGAATGGCAGGTCACCTATTCGATCGAGGGGCTCGAGAAACTCGACCCCAAAGGACGCTACCTCTTCGCCTCGAACCACCCGTTCGGGGGCATGGACGGCATGATGCTGGCCGACAAGCTGATCGACCGTTTCGGCGACGCGAGGGTGGTGGTCAACGACCTCCTGATGCACCTCGAACCGCTGCTTCCGCTGTGGATTCCGGTGAACAAGCACGGTTCGCAGAGCACGGCCTACGCCCGCAAGTTCGACGAGGAGTTTTTCGGCGAGCGGCCGATCCTGACCTTTCCCGCGGGCCTCTGCTCGCGCTGCATCGGCGGCGAGGTAACCGATCCCGCATGGAAGATCAGCTTTCTGAAAAAGGCCTACGCCTCGCAGCGGCAGATCGTCCCGGTCTTCGTCGAAGGCGAGTTGTCGAAATTCTTCTACCGCGTTTACCGCCTTCGCAAAGCGCTGGGAATCAAATTCAACATCGAGATGCTGTGGCTGCCCGACGAGATGTTCTCGCAGAAAGGCAAACACTTCCGCATCGTCGTCGGCGACCCGATCCCCGTGGCCGACCTGCAGCGTTACGGTTCGCTGCACGAACAGGCGGAAGAAGTACGCAAAAAAGCGTATTTTTTGAAAAACAAGCTCGACAACCCGGCAAAGTAGCGGTAAAATTGGTATTTTTGCCCCGTCTATGGAACAGAAAGAGATGGTACCCATTATAGCGCCCGTCGACCGGGAGTCGCTGCTCGCGGAACTGACACCCGCCCGCAAGGTGCGCGACACGAACAAGGCAGGTAACGAAATCTACATCTTCGCAGCCTCGGAATGCCCTGCGCTGATGCGCGAGGTGGGACGCCTGCGCGAAGTCGCTTTCCGCGGCGCCGGGGGCGGCACAGGGCAGGAGGTGGACATCGACGAGGAGGACCTCGCCGGCGACGGCTACTACCAGCTGATCGTCTGGGACCCCGCGGCGCAGGAGATCGTCGGCGGTTACCGCTTCATCGTCTGCACGACGTCCAATCCCCGCCACCTTTCGACCGAGCATTATTTCCGCTTCAGCGAACGCTTCCGCCAGAAATTCCTGCCCCGGACCATCGAACTGGGCCGTTCGTTCGTGCAGCCCGCCTACCAGGCCCGCGGCAACGCCAAGAGCATCTATGCGCTGGACAACCTCTGGGACGGACTCGGGGCGCTGATCGTGCTGAATCCCAAGGCCAAATACCTCTTCGGCAAGGTCACGATGTACACGACCTACAAATCGGTGGCGCGCAACGCGCTGATCTGGTTCCTGCGCCGTTACTTCCCCGACCGCGACAAGCTGGTGGAGGGCATCCACCCGATCGACCTCGACCTCGACGATCCCTACTACGAGGAGCTGTTCTGCGGCGCGACCTATATGGAGAACTACCGCATCCTGATCCAGCAAATCCGCGAGTTCAACGAAAACGTCCCGCCGCTTATCAACGCCTACATGAACCTCTCGCCCACGATGCGGGTCTTCGACACGGTGTCGAATCCCGATTTCGGCGGGGTGGAGGAGACGGGCATCCTGGTCACGATCCGGGACATCTATCCCGAGAAGCGCCTGCGCTATACCCGCTGGCTGGGGTGGAGGGCCAACCTCAAACACCGCCGGGAGGAGTTCAGCGAACACCTGCGCGAACACCTCGAACGGATGAAGAAAAAGCGGAACGCCTGAGCGCCCCGCTTTTTTGATGCATGCCCCGGAGTAGTCATTTCTTCTACAAAAATAGTCCGATCGGCCCGAATCTTGCATGTGCTATGCAGTAATCCCCGGGCGAACGCATTTAACAGAAAGTATCGAAAACCCAAAAACAGCTCTTGCTATGAAACGACTATTTCGCCTATTCCTGGTGTTCGCCCTCCTGACGGGAGCGTGGGCCTGCTCCGACGACAAGACCCCGGAAGTCCGCATCAACGACGGCACCGAATTTCTGTCGCTCGACTACCTCGCCCGCAGCGGCAAGATCACCGTCAATGCTCCGGCCCCCTGGAACGTCATCGTGTCGTCGGGAAGTCTCGGCGGGAACGAAAAGCCCGACTGGGTAACCCTCTCTGCGGAAGAAGGACCGGAGGGATATTCCGAGATCGAAGTGACCTTTGCCGAGAATCCGGGCCCTGCCCGCAGCGCCTTGCTGCTTTTCCTCTGCAACGGAAAGACCTCGCCTTTCACCCTCTCGCAGAGCGCCAAAGATGCGGGATTCGACTCCCCGGACTACTATTTCTACGCCGCTTTCGGCACGATGCCGGCCCTCTATTCGGGCCTGCACCTGCTCTCGCACGACAAGCCGAGCTACTTCTTCTACGAGCGTCCCCAGACCTACGATCCGAAGCTGTTCCCCGACTACGCCAAGGTCTTCACCGCCGCGAACCCCAATGCCGGAGCCACCACCGAGGAGATTTACGAAATGGGGCAGCAGATGAAACGCCGCATCCTGGAGATCAACGCCGAGGACCCCACGGCCGTATTCGGGCTCTATGTCACCGACCTGGCCTGCCGGGCGGGCTATGACTGGTTCGTCGAACAGGGCATCGACTCGGCCCGCGTGAAGGTGACGATGCTCTCCGACGGCACGGGCACCTACAATAACTTCTACACGTTCTTCGGCGACCCGGCCACGGCCGAACAGAACTGGAACGACTATGCCGCCCGGGTCGAGGCCCTCGACTGGAACCACGGAGGCCGTTATCCCGAGACCCGCGCCCCGCAGGACCTCGTCTCCGACGAGTGGATCGCCTACCTCTCGACGCGCCCCAACTACCGGCTGATGCTCCAAAACGCCTCCCTGATGGAGTCGTCGGGACCCTTCATGACCCAAAAGCTGGCCGAGATGAAGATGGAGAGCGTCCAGCCCTACGAACTGCTGACGGCCCTCCCGGAAGATGCCAAGGAGGAGTTCTACCGCATGGCCAACTTCGACTACGACCGGTTCAAAGCCCTGTTCGACGCCTCGCCGAAAGGAAACCTCATCATCCTCGGCACGAGCCACACCACCGACGAGAGCCGCCAACAGCAGGCCGCTTACGTCCAGCGCATCATGAATCAGTATGGCAGCGAATACGACGTGTTCTTCAAACCCCATCCGGCGGACAACTCGTCGTCCGATTACGAAAAGCAGTTCCCGGGGCTGACGCTCCTGCCGGGACAGATGCCGTTCGAGATTTTCGTCTGGTCGCTGCTCGACGAGGTGGACCTCATCGGCGGCTATCCCTCGACGACGTTCCTCTCCGTGCCGCTCGACAAAGTCGGATTCCTCTTTGCGACCGACGCCGCGAGCCTTCCCCGGCCGCTGAACCTCCTCTTCAACGACGCCCCGAACGTCGAGTGGATGCAGTAACTAACAGCTGCCGCACCTGAAAAACGGCGCCTTCCGATTGTCGGAGGGCGCCGTTTTCGTATACAAAAAAATACCCCGCCCGAAGGCAGGGGTACCAGGCAAACAATTGTTTAACTAAATGATTCCGGACGAACGATTACCGAATCACCATCGCACACTCGGTGGGAAGACTGTCGGTCTTTTCGGGTTCGGACTCCGGTTTTGCGGGTTCCGTCTTCTCCTCGGGCTTCTGCTCGGGTGCGGGGTTCTCCTGCTTCGGAGCTTCGGGCTGTTCGGGCTGCTGGGCAAATGCCATACCGCCGGCCATCAGCATCATTGCTGCCATCATTACAACTGTCTTTTTCATAGCTTTAAGAATTAGTGGTTAAACTTCATTTTCTCAGTTCTGCGGTTTGTTTCCATTCCGTTTCTGTTCTTTTGAAGTTCAAGCCGTATGCCATGCGGACAGGAAACAGGCAACCCGCTGTATTTCAACGGAAAATACAACATGCCAAAAATCCGGGACGTGTGGAAAAAGTGTGGAGCCGGGATGCGGAGTGTGGAATTATTCCACACCCGGGGTGTGGAACGGCGCTATTCGATGCCGTAGAGGTGCAGTTTGTTGTAGAGCGTCTTGCGGTCGATGCCGAGCAGTTTTGCCGCCTGCGATTTGTTGCCGCCCGCCGCCGCGAGGGCGCGGCGTATCTGCTCCTCCTCCGAGGCGCGGTCGCGCAGCGGGAGGGGCGCCGCAGCGGATTCCGCCGCCGGACCGCCCGTAATCTCCCCCGGCAGGTCCCGGCAGGCGATGTATTCGCCCGCGGCGAGCAGCGTCGCCGAGAGCACCGCGTTCCGCAGCTGGCGCAGGTTTCCCGGCCAGTCATAGGCGGCGAGGGCCGCCGCGGCCGCCGGATCGAATCCCACGATCCGCTTGTCCAGTTCGCGGTTGGCCTGGTCGAGGAAGAAATCGGCGTAGAGCGGAATATCTTCGCGCATCTGCCGCAGGCAGGGCATGCGGAGCGTGAAGGAGTTGATGCGGTGGTAGAGGTCGGCGCGGAACGTACCGCGTGCGATGGCCGCTTCGAGGTCTTCGTTGGTCGCGGCCACAAGGCGGATGTCGACGGGAATCTCCCGGTTGCTGCCCACGGGCCGGATGCGCCGCTCCTGCAGGGCGCGCAACAACTGCACCTGCGTCTCGTAGGTGAGGTTGCCCACCTCGTCGAGGAAAAGCGTGCCGCCGTCGGCCGCTTCGAAAGCGCCCATCTTGTCGGATAAGGCCCCGGTGAACGAACCTTTGACGTGCCCGAAGAACTCCGAAGCCGCCAGTTCGCGGGGAATGGCGCCGCAGTCGACCGCCACGAAGGGTTTTCCGGCCCGCCTGCTCTCCCGGTGGACCAGCTGCGCCACATGCTCCTTGCCCGTGCCGCTCTCGCCGTTCACCAGCACCGACATATTGGTCGGAGCCACCAGCCGGATGTGTTCGTACAACTGCCGCGCGGCGTCGCTGCGCCCCTCGATATAATTGAGCGCCTCCGCCGAAGCCCCTTTCGCGGACCGCGGGGCCGGTTTTGCCGCCGGGGTTTTCGGCGCAGGCGTGTCCAGCGCCTCGCGGATTTTTTTCAGCAGTTCGTCGGGATTCACCGGCTTGGCCACATAGTCGCGGGCGCCGAGTTTCATGCACCGCACGGCGTTCTGTATCTCGGCGTAACTCGTCATCACGATCACCGGCGCCGTCACGCCCGCCCCGGCCATCCATTGCAGCAAGGCGATTCCGTCCTCGTCGGGCAGGCGCATGTCGCTCAGCACCAGCGAGAATCCGCCGGCTCCGAGGGCCGTGCGGGCCGCCGCCGCCGAGGAGGCGGTCTCGACACCGAAACCGCGCTTCGAAAGCCATGTGCGCAGCATCAGGGCAAAGGTGATGTCGTCGTCTACGATCAGGATACGCTCTTCCATAACGCTACAAAGTTACCGTTTTTTCGGCTTCCGCGACAATCGCGCGGATTTTTTCGACCGCCGTGCGCAATTCGCCGCACAGCGCGTCGGTCAGGGGCCCCTCGAGGTTCCCGGCCCGGCGCAGGACGTCGGCGACCTCCGCCGCACCGAGCATCGTGAAGATCGGCAGCATCTTGTGCGACAGGGCCTTTACCGCTGTCGCACCGCCGCTTTCGACCGCTTTTTCGAGCTCCGCGCAGTTGGCCTCGGTCTGCACGGCAAAGGAGGCCAGAATGTCCCGCGCCGCACCGGCATCGTCGCCCGCATAGGCCGTCAGGGGGTCGAAATTCGTCCCCGACGCCGGAACCGCCGGTTCGTCCCCTCCGGCAACCGCCCCGCCGCAGGCTGCACGGACCACGGCGACCAGTTCGCTGTAAGTAAACGGTTTGCGGAGACACCCCGCGAATCCGCGGGCCGTAAAATCCGCGGCGTCCAGCTCCCCGCGAGCCGACACGGCGACCACGCACAGCGCGGAATCGACCCCGTGCACGGCTTTCAGTACACTGAACCCATCGGCCGAAGGCATCTGTATATCGGTCAGCACCAGGTCGAACCGTCCGTCGGCGACCAGTTTGGCAACATATTCGGGATATTGGCAGCACTCGGCTGCGATCCCCGCCCGGCGGCACATCGCGGCGGTCATCTCCAACTGCAACGGATCGTCGTCGACCACGAGCACCCGCAGTCCCGGCTGCGGAGGAGCCGGCTCCCGGACCTCCTGCACCGCCGCAGGCCCGGCCTCCCCGACGGGCACCGACACGATGAACCGGCTTCCCTCGCCGAGACGGCTTTCGAGCGAAATGGTCCCCCCGAGCAACTTCACGAGGCGGTCGACGATCGACAGCCCCAATCCGAACCCGTCGACGCCCTGCGCCGAACTCAGGCGCACGAACTCCCCGAAAATCCGCTCCTTCTCCTCGCGGCCGATGCCGCGCCCCGTATCGCGGACGGAAAACACCAGCCGTCCCTGCCGGACGTCGGCACGGATCGTCACGGAGCCCTTATTGGTGAATTTCAAAGCGTTGGAAATCAGGTTGTCGGCGATCTGCCGAATGTGGAAAGCATCCCCCGTCACCGTCCGCGCGGCGTCGGGTTCGGCCTCCAGACGCAGTTCCAGCCCTTTGGCCGCGGCCGCAGCGGCAAACCCGGCCCGGATCGTTTCGAACAGCTGCGCGGGGCTGAAAGCCACCCGGGCTACCTCGATCTTGTTGATATCCAGCCGGTAGAAATCCAGCAGGCTGTTGACCAACGCCAGCAGGTGCTCGGAGGACTCCCTCATATTGTGCAGGTAAAGCTCCTGCCGCTTGTCGGCGGTCAGCCGCGACAGCAGGTCGATATAGCCCATCACCGACCCCAGCGGGGCTTTAATGTCGTGCGTGATGGCCAGCATCAGCTTCTCGCGGGCGGCCAGCAGGGCCTCCTTGTCGCGGTTGGCCTGCTCCAACTCCCGGCGGTAGCGGTTGCTGCGGCTGATGTCGCGCCACAATATCCCGACGAACAACAGCACGAGCGCCACGGCCCCGACGGTCACGCCTCCCAGTACGCGCGACGACCTCCGGCGAAAAGCCTCCGTGCGTTCGATGCGCCGCATCAGAAACTCCGTATCCTCCGCCTCGAAGTCCATAATCAGGCGGTATATCTTCGTGTTGACCAGCTCGTTGCTGTAACTCAGCCGCAGTCCCTCCTGCCATGCCTGGTCGTAGATGCCCAGGCGATTGCTCGTGACACTGTCCTGCAAAGCCCTCAGCACCAGCGTAATGGTATCTTTCACCGATCCGGCGGGCACCACGGGGGCCACCAGTTCGCGGCGGGAGATCACCACGCTCGAATCCTCTTCCGGCGGACTGAACAAATCGCCCAGCCGTTGCAGGAAACGCCGCCGGGAACGCGGCACGGCCGTCGTGTCCTGCCTTACGACGCGGCGGAACGGCGTCGTGTCGGCCACGATCCCCTGCTGGGGACCGATCAGGTCGCGGATGTTCTTGTCGAGCAGGCTGGCCGTGGAACCGGCGCGGATCGTGCGCCGCAGGCTCATCGTGCGCCGTTCCTTGTCGGCCAACAGCCGCGTGATGCTGTCCAGGCGCATCGTCTGCAACGAATCCCGGTCGCCCGTCAGCGACCGCAGCGAGTCGATGCAACCCCTCACGGTGCGCAGTTCGCGTTTGTAACGCGCCTCGTAGGATTGATAGCCGGCGAGCATCAACTGCCCGTAGCTTTCGGCCTGGTAGAGGTGATAGAGGGTCCTGTTGACAGCGCTGTGCTTGGTCTGCAGCAGCACGTAATTGCTGTCGGGAGCCGAAAAACGGACCACCACCCGGTAGACATACCCCACCGCGAGGACACAGACCGCGATCAGCAGGACATAGCCCGCGACCATCTTCGTTTTGACGAATTTCGACTCCTTCACAGCGTAAAGATAGGAAAAAAGTCCGGTTTTCGCCGGACTTTTCCCGGAAACGGACGCTTCCTAAAACTCCCTCACCCTGCCGCGGTTCAACAGCGGCAGTATGAACGAAATCACGGACGCCGTAATCCAGAAGAATGCCACGGGCCCGAAGTCA